>Ga0182007_10000015_pt1 | contig 207893 bp, 145 predicted proteins | sample Sormic07211113_1_FD_123023 | JGI IMG/M metagenome (GOLD analysis project Ga0182007, IMG submission 123023) | Rhizosphere microbial communities from Sorghum bicolor, Mead, Nebraska, USA - 072115-113_1 MetaG | ecosystem: Host-associated > Plants > Roots > Rhizosphere | place: USA: Nebraska...
AATCAGAAGGCTTTTGCTGCTATTGAAGATTGCATAGCATGATTCAGAAAGATGTTATTCCTGTCCCACCGACCAAGAAGAATATTATTCTACTTTCATTTTATTTTGGAAAGCAATTGCAGTGGATCTTTTTAGCGTTTGTCCTGCTTTCTGCTCCAATCTTTTTTGCCCTTCGACTCCGCTCAGGGTGACAAAAAAGGATTTTCGCGTCAATCAGGTTTAAAATCGGAAGGCTTTTGCTGCTATTAATGGTTGAATAGCATTATTTAAAACTGGAGTAATTTTATTCAGTGATTTTCCGTGCTTCCGTGGAAAAATTATTGCGCTACAAGCCCAAATACTCTGGCATTTCCTGTACGAAGCTAAACTTACCTTTTTCAACGTCCATCTTCGCATAAACATGCTGCAAACCGTTGGTTAACACAATCCATTTCGCTTGATGGATAGAATTGTACCGCGAAGCCTGATCGAAAACCGATTGTGTTATCTTTACCTTCGGTGCCTTACATTCAATTAACATCAGTTTTTCGCCAGCAGTATTGTACACTAAAATATCGCTCCGCTTTTGCAATTGGTTTAACACCAAACCACCCTCAATCTGGATCAGTGTGCGGGGGAATTTCTTTTCCAAAACCAGATTTTGTATAAAATGCTGACGTACCCATTCCTCAGGTGTTAGTACGAGGTGCTTTTTCCTCAACTCATCGAAAATAAAAACCACATCATCCTTTTGGGTAATTTTAAATGGATAGGGCGGTAGGTTAAGCGGAGTAGGGGTAAACATTTTCTCAGTTGGTGGTTATCAGTTTGCAATTGGCAGTAATCAGTTTTCAGTTAACAGTTGGAAGTTCTCCGTTAACAATGGAACAGGCTATCAATTATTATTGCGCCAAAGTTAATTAATTCTAAGCGATGCAAGGAAATTTCCAATCATCTCACCTCTCAAATCTGGTATCTCAAACCTGGTGTCCCAAATCTAGTGTCTCAAATCTCACTTCTAATATCTCACCTCTCTTAAATTATAAACATTTACTCAAATCGTTAAACCTAAATCGTAATTTTACGGGCAATGACTGCTGCCGAAATTATTAAAGATATCAAAGCCCGAAAATTCAAACCTGTGTACTTATTACATGGAGAAGAATCTTACTACATCGATCAGGTGACTGATTACATTGAAGATAAGCTGCTGAACGATGCCGAAAAAGGTTTCAATCAGACCGTTTTGTATGGCAAAGATACCGATATGGCTACGGTTTTGGGTGCTGCAAAGCGTTATCCGATGATGTCTGATTATCAGGTGGTAATTGTTAAGGAAGCACAGGATTTAAAGTGGGGCAAGGAAGATTCGAGCAGCAAAGAGGGCGAATTTGTACTCAATTATTTTGAAAAACCTTTACCAAGTACCATATTGGTATTGGCCTTTAAGTATGCGAACTTCGATAAACGGAAAAAAATCTATAAGGCAATTAATAAAAGTGGACTGATTTTTCAGTCAGATCCTGTCCGCGATTATAAACTGGTGCCCTGGATCGAAGAATTTATTAAAGATAAGGGGTACAAGATCGATCAACAGGCATCGGCTTTAATGGCCGAATATTTAGGTACCGACCTTTCTAAAATTGCCAATGAGATTGAAAAGTTAATGCTTAATGTTCCGAAAGAGGTAACCATTAATACCGATCTGGTTCAGAAAAACATAGGTATCAGTAAAGAATATAATGTTTTCGAATTGCAGAAAGCACTGGCCATCCGCGATGTACTGAAATGCAATAAAATTATCAATTACTTCGCCAGCAACCCTAAAGCCAATCCAACAGTAATGGTTTTGGCCAATTTAGGTGGTTACTTTACTAAACTTCTAAAATACCACTATATCCCCAATAAGGCCGATGCAGCATCGGCTTTGGGTGTGCCTCCATTCTTTATTAAAGATTATGAGGTAGCTGCAAGAAATTACAATACAGGCAAAGTTTTCCAGGTGATTGGTTTACTCCGCGAATACGATTTAAAAAGCAAGGGTTTAGATAGCACCGGAAATGTTGAAGATGGAGAACTCTTAAAGGAACTCGTTTTCAAGATTGTGCACTAATCTTTTATTAGCAAAAAAGTATTCTATATTACCCATCAAACGTTTGCGCAAATTTTAGCGGTTTTATTGTAATTTAATATCATTATTTTAGAAATTGATACAACACCACAAGTGCTAACCATTTCTAAACAAACAAATGAAAACTAAATTTACCCTATACTTTTTACTCCTGTGCTTTTCTTCCGCAGGTTATGCCCAATCATTAAAACCTTATAATCTTTCCTTTCCTAAGCTCGCCAACAAGTGGGATGAAGCCATGCCTTTAGGAAATGGTATGTTAGGCGTTTTAATATGGGAAAAGAACAATAAACTACGCCTTTCTTTAGATCGTGCCGATTTATGGGACGAACGTAAAGCGCTGGATATTTCGAAACTTAACTTTAAATGGGTAGAAGAGCAGGTTCATCAAAATAACTATGCTGCCGTTCAAAAAATAGGTGACGAACCTTATGATAACAGTCCATATCCAACCAAATTGCCTGCGGCGGCAATGGAATTTGATATCGCTAAGTTAGGTAAAGTAGTGTCGAACGAGTTGGATATCGAAACGGCCTTAAATACGGTAAAATTTGAAAATGGTACTATTTTTAACTGTTACATTCATGCGAAGCAGCAACAGGGATATTTTAGTTTCGAAAATCTTAAATCTACGGCGGTTATACCTAATTTGATTGTGCATAATTACGCCAATAATCTGATAGAAAAAGGCGATAACAGCCATGCAGGTGAGGGGTTACAGAAACTGGGCTATGCAAAAGGAACAGTTAACAATACGATAAATAGTATCCGTTACCATCAGCCTACTTACCAAGGTCATTATTATGAAGTGTTGGTTCAATGGAAAAAAATGGCAAACGGCAATGTAATCGGTTCCTGGACCATTAGTAATGATAAAGCGGCAAAATTACCTGCTATTTCTTCAACAGCGAAAGAGCCGACGGGCTGGGATTCTCATACCGGATGGTGGAAGGATTTCTGGAATAAATCGAATATCGCTGTTCCGGATCGGCTTATTCAAAAACAATACTATTTAGAAATGTATAAATTGGGGTGTGTAGCCAGAAAAGGAGCACCGGCCATCACTTTACAAGCCGTTTGGACGGCCGATAATGGCAGCTTACCACCCTGGAAAGGCGATTTTCACAATGATTTAAATACCCAGTTGAGTTATTGGCCAACATATACTGCTAACCATCTGGCCGAAGGAGCCACTTTTACCGATTGGCTATGGAAAATTAGAAAAAGTAACCTTATCTATACCAAACAATATTTTGGTGTTGAAGGCTTAAACGTTCCTGGTGTAATTACCTTAAATGGCGATCCGATGGGTGGATGGATCCAGTATTCACTTTCGCCAACCGTAAGCGCATGGACTTCGCAACATTTTTATTGGCAGTGGAAATATAGTATGGATAAAGCGTTTCTTAAAACCAGGGCCTATCCATACATCCATGAAGCAGCAACTTACCTGGAGAATATTACAAGGCTGAAAGATGGCAAACGTTCACTGCCTTTAAGCTCTAGTCCTGAGTATAACGATAACAGTATTAAAGCCTGGTTCCTAAATTGGACCAATTTCGATTTGGCATTAGCTAAATTTTTATTTAAAGCTGCGGCCGAAGTAAGCCAGGCAAAAGGTAAAATAGATGAAAGCAAACATTGGACGGAAATACTGAATCAGTTACCGGATTACGAAATAAATGAAACCGGTTTTACCATTGCTCCTGGATCTAATTTAACAAGCTCGCACAGGCACATGTCGCAGTATATGGCCATATATCCGCTCGATTTATTGGATGTTAACCGCGAGCAGGATAAAACCATTATTGTTAATTCTTTAAAACGTTTAGAAGAAATTGGTACAAGGGCATGGTGTGGTTATTCTTTTAGCTGGATGGCTTCCATATATGCAAGGGCTTACCAGGCCGATAAGGCTGTAAAGCAACTGGAAATTTTTGCATCCAATTTCTGTTCGGCCAACAGTTTTCATTTAAACGGCGATCAGAAAGGTGGGCAGTACTCTGGCTTTACCTACCGCCCTTTTACGCTAGAAGGCAATTTTGCCTTTGCACAGGGTGTTCAGGAACTTTTATTGCAAAGCAGAAATGGTTATATACAGGCATTTCCGGCAGTGCCACAAAGCTGGAAAGATGTAGCTTTTAATAATCTACGTGCTGAAGGTGCCTTTTTAGTTAGCGGGAATAAAGAAAACGGTGTGCCAACAAAAGTAAAAGTTTATGCAGAAAAAGCTGGCGTACTTAGAATTAAACTGCCTTTTAAAACCTATGTGGTAAGAGATATGCCTGTTGGAAGTGTAAAAATGGGCGATGATGGAATTGCCGAAGTGAACCTGGAAAAAAAACAGGCCATCGTTTTTGAAAATGGATATGAATAATATCCTTAACTAGAATGATGAATTAACCGCAAAGAACGCTAAGGATTTCGCAAAGTAAGCAAAGGACTACTGCTGATGTTATTAAGCGTGAGGGATAGAAGCGGAAAGCCCATAGCGAGGCACGAGCGAGGACTTGCAGCGCATAGCCCGACCCCTTGCTCAGCTTGGGGGCACGCCCAAAATAAACGATGCATCAGTATAAATTAAAGTATATTTTGTACCACAAGTTAGAGTACTTGGAGATGCAAAGAACATCATTTTTCAGCAACACAACGATAAATTAATCATAACTGTTAGGGTAGATAGTAAATTCCGTTTTACCAAAGTATATAAAATAACAGGCATTTTGTAAATTTACGGGTATACAATACGCATCATACCCAGCTTTAGCAAGAAGCTAAAAACGTTAATAATAAACCTTTTATATACGATTCATATCAAAATCATCAATGAGGAAAATAATATTAATCACTGTGCTGTTATGCTGCAAATTAAGTTATGCCCAGCAAAAACCAAATATTGTAATCATCATTTCTGATGACCACGCTTTTCAGGCCATAAGCAGTTATGGTAGTAAATTAACGCAAACACCCAATATCGATCATATTGCCCGGTCGGGGGTAACCTTTAATAAAGCTTACGTAACCAATTCTATTTGCGGGCCAAGCAGGGCCGTTATATTAACAGGATTATATAGCCATAAAAACGGCTTTAAAGATAATGAAACCTCTCATTTTGACCACGGTCAGGATAACTTTGCCAAACACCTTCAGGCAGGGGGCTATCAAACTGCATGGATAGGCAAGTTGCACCTGGGTAATAAACCTCAGGGATTCGATTATTACAGCATTCTGCCAGATCAGGGGCAATACTACAATCCCGATTTTATCGATATGGATGGTAAAACCGTGCATAAAGAAGGTTATGTAAGCAATTTGATTGAGGATGCCTCTGAACAGTGGTTAGATAATAGAGACCCATCGAAGCCGTTCTGTTTGGTTATTGGGCACAAAGCCACTCACCGTACCTGGCTTCCGGATACGGCTGATATGGGGAAATTCGATAAAGTGAAATTCCCTTTGCCTAAAAATTTTTACGATAATTATGTAAACCGGGAAGCGGCAAAAGTACAGGATATGACCATTGATAAAACCATGTTAATGGGCTACGACCTGAAAATGCTGTCTTATAGTAAAAATGGAGAGGGCAGCGTTAACCGAATGAACCTGGCACAAAGGGCCAGGTTCGATGCCTACTATAAACCAATCGAAGCAGATTTAAAAAGCCGGAATTTAACTGGCAAAGCCTTGGTAGAATGGAAGTATGAACGTTATATGCGCGATTATTTAAGCACCGCAGCATCGCTTGATCGCAATATTGGCCGTACGCTTGATTACCTTGAAAAACATAATCTTACTAAAAATACCATTGTAATTTACCTTTCAGATCAAGGTTTTTATTTAGGCGAGCATGGTTGGTTTGATAAACGTTTTATGTATGAAGAATCTTTCAGAACACCAATGATAATGAGTTACCCCGGTGTAATTAAGCCGGGAAGCAAAAGCGAGGCTTTTGTGATGAATCTTGATATTGCGCCAACTTTGCTTAATGCAGCCAAGCTTAAAGTGCCACAGGCTATGCAAGGGAAATCGATGCTGCCTTTGTTTCAATCAAAAAAAGTGGCATTCAGGGATGCTATGTTTTATCATTATTATGAGAATGGTGAGCATTCGGTATCTCCTCATTTTGGCGTTAGAACCGAACGATATAAGTTAATCCGCTTTTACAAACGTGTTAATAGTTGGGAATTATACGACCTGAAGAATGATCCCTCAGAAGAAAATAATTTATATGGCAAAAAAGGATATGCAAGTATTGTTGCGCAGTTAAAGGGCAAATTAAACCATCTTATCGATCAATATGGCGACCAGGATGCCAAAAGCATTATGACAGAACTTTAAATATCTGCTGAGGTTGTTGCCAATAATTTAATGGCTAAGGTGGCCAATGCGCTATTAAGCGCATTTGGCTGTTTTGTATTTTTATTGGCTATATTGAGTCTTCAATAGTGCAATTTTTTCAAAATCACCTCTCCAATTTTTTAAGGATAATGCTTTGTTAAATTAACCACATCATTGATTATTTCTGGGCAGACACCATGATAAACGGTCTGCTGATTTCCTTTCCGTTTTGATCCATTATCGTTTCCATCATTTTCTTTACTTCAATACTCGAAAATCCCGATTGTTTGAAAAACGATTTTACTTCATCAATCTCATAAAACGTAAAATCGAGCTGTGTCCAGGGCAGGTCGCCACCAAATTTTTTTTCAACAAAGGCAAGGTTCATTTTTCCCCCTTGTTTTAACACACGGTAGCTTTCAGCTAGGTATGTTAGCGGATCCGGCCAGAAATAAATGGTATTTGCCGTAAAACAACAATCGAAGAAATTATCCTTAAAATTGAGTTTATTATCCGTTGTTTTAATCAATTCTATATCATTATCATCAGCTTTATAAGCAGAAAAGGCGTCTGTTATTGCGGATTCGGTAGAATAAGTGCCGGAATAACTGATGTTTTCTGCTTTTTGAAACAGATAAGAGAGATGTTCGGTGCCGACTGGGCTGATTTCCAGTACTCTTGCATTCGTTTTTAGCGGTAAATCTTGTATGAGTTTAAAAATTAGGGTGTTTTTGGGTGGACGAGCGTTAATTTTTTGGTCTGGCGTTAATATGTTCGGGTCTTCTTGCTCCTCCATGGTATAGTTATTAGTCTCTTGCGGTACATTTCGCAATTCGGGCAAAATTGAAAACTAGCGACTGTACGCTTTTACATATAAAGGATTTTCTTTTACAGAAAACCGAATTGTGGATAACCCCATTACTTTAGCTGGGCTTTTTTTGTGATAATTGCCTTTATGGGAATCAATGTTGGTAAGGATTACGGTGCCTGGAAAAAGGTAGGGGGCAGCTTTGATGATCTTCCTGTTCGGGATGGATTGGTAACAGAAAAGAAGGAGAAATACAGTTTTTCTTTTAGCGATGCCGAATTGGTACAGATCAATATCCCTGGTATTTACATCGTGTATGGCGATATCATCTTTAAACAGCAACAGATGTATTTCAGGCCTACTTACGATGTGCCCGATATGGTTAAACTGCGTTTTACGCTCTCTGGCAATGGCAAGATCTTTAACCGGGTAAATAAGCAGGAGTATATCTTTAATTCCAACCAGCAGAATATTATTTACATGCCTGAGCTTGATGGTACCGGCGAATATGATACCGGCCATAGCTACCGCTTTTTTGAGGTGCATTTTGCTAAAGAAAAGTTTTTGCAGCTGGCAGAACATTCTACCAAAGCATTGCAGGTGTTGGCAGATTACGCTGATACCGGGCGTTATACGCAGCTGGCGGAGCAAAACCTTCCCATTTCATGGGCCATGCAGCACTGCATCCGCAATATTCTAGATTGTGATTACCCCGAAGGCCTGAAAAGTATGTTTATCGAATCGAAATGTATTGAGCTGCTTGTGCTCCAGGCCGAAGCTTTTGAACGTGCAATTAACCAAAAACAGCCTGCAGCGTTACATTCTGCTTACGAGAGGGATTGCCTTTATCAGGCAAGGGATTACCTCATTGCCAATATCCACCAGCCACCATCGGTTGCCGAACTGGCTAAATTATGCGGCATTAACGAATTTAAGCTTAAACAGGGCTTTAAAGGACTGTTTGATAACAGCATATTCGGTTATTTGAGCGATTACAGGCTTAACCATGCAAAAGAGTTGCTGCTCGATGGTCTACCCATAAAATCGGTGGCATTTATGCTTGGTTATTCATCTGTACAACACTTCAGCAATGCTTTCAGAAAGAAATTTAGCTTAACACCGGGTAAGCTGAAGGGTTAGGATGGGAATTGATTAATGCGGTACAGGGTGGATTCTTCTTCCGCTCTATGCCGCGGGGGCATGGTACTTTGGAGCGCCAAAGTACCCAAAGCGCTTCGTCATCCGATAGCTATCGGATCCAACAATGAGCCTTTTGCACAATCTCATGCTCATCAAAAAAACAGCGGCACTTCGTTTTGTGTTCAATATATTCTAATATTAAATCATCGTTATGAACACAAAACCACTGCGTTTCAGGTTTGTTAGTGCCAATTTACCTGAACTGTACCTGTTTTTTTGATTCCTCCGGCTCTTGGGATTGACGGGCGTGCTTCGGTAAGGGTTGTGTTTTTTCAAAGCAAGCCAGCATAATGCCCTAAACAAGTTTTACAATATGTTTTTTCATGATAGGCTTAAAGGACAGAAAAAAATAATTGCTAATTTTAGGTGATATCTGATCAAAAATAGCCACATACTGTACAAAGCATAGTAATCATGACAGCAACATCCACTAAAGAGCAGCCCAGCCAGCGCGAAGCGCTTTTTATGAAACTCTACAAAGAAGCCTTTCCTTTGGTGGCAAGGCATGTAAGCAAGATGGGCGGATCATTTGAGGAAGCGAAAGACATTTTTCAGGATGCACTGGTGGTGTATTACGAGAAAGTACAGGTTTCTGGCCTGCGGCTGAAGTATCAAGAGAAAGCCTATTTATTTGGGATTGCCAAATATTTATGGATTAAACGTTATAAAGAAAACGACAGGCAAGTTACCCTTAATCCGCTTGGCCTTGTTCTTAATGAAGAGATCGATTTGGCTGATACCGGATATAAGGAAGTTTCTTCGGGGAAACTGATGCAATTACTGGAGCAGGCCGGAAAGAAGTGCATGCAATTGCTCAGTGCTTTCTATTACGAAAAACTGGATATGGAAACACTGGCAGGGCGCTTTGGCTTCTCAGGTGCACGCTCTGCAACCGCCCAGAAATTTAAATGCCTCGAAAAAGTGAAAGAAACGGTTAAAGCAAAATCCTTAAAATATGAAGACATCGTTGAATGAACTCCGTTTAATAGAGCATTATCTGCTGTCGGACGATAAGGATGGAGAAAATTTCCTCTTCGAAGCCAAAATGATCCTGCAGCCTGAGCTAAAGCAGCAGGTTTACTGGCAAAACAAAACCTATCAAATGGTGCGTGATTACGGCCGGAAGCAGCTGAAAAATGAAATCGATAACATACACGAAACGTTATTTAATACCGATGCGCATCAAAGCTTCAGGCAAAAGGTAATGCGTTTCTTCAGCAAATAAACAAATCAATTTAATTTATAAATCATGCTCCATTATCGGGCAGGGCATTGTCATGCCTAAAATTTAAAATCAATATGATGGATATCAATAAAGAATTCCGCCTTTATGCGGTAAAACACCAGCGCTTAAACGGTCTTTATGTAGATAAGTATATGGACAAAACAGCTGCTTATACCATGCCTGTTGCCATGACGCCCTATATTACGGAAGAACGCCAGCTGAATGTGGCACAGATGGATGTTTTCTCGCGGTTGATGATGGACAGGATTATTTTTTTAGGGGAAGCCGTTGATGAGCGGAATGCAAATGTGATACAGGCACAATTGCTTTTTTTGCAGTCGGTTGATACCAAAAGCGATATCCAATTGTATATCAATTCGCCCGGCGGATCGGTATATGCAGGCTTTGGTATTTATGATACCATGCAGTATATCGCGCCTGATGTGGCCACCATTTGTACGGGCATTGCACTTTCTATGGGTTCGGTATTGTTGTGCGCAGGAGCTGCCGGTAAACGTTCGGCCCTGCAGCACTCGAGGGTTATGATTCACCAAACCTCGGGTGGGACAGAGGGAACCGCCATTGATATGGATATCAGGATCAGGGAGGTATTAAAAGTCCAGTCGGATCTGTACCATATTTTGGCGAAACATAGCGGACAAAGTTATGAGCGGATAAATGAAATTGCCAGCCGCGATTATTGGATGACCGCCATCGAAGCAAAGGAATTTGGAATGATAGATGAAGTGTTAACGCGTGGGGAATAGGGGCTTGGTTTGGTTCAAATATCTTTATTAAATGTATCTAGCAAGGGTTAAAAATCTTAACCACACCGCCCTTTGGGCACCCCTCCTAAATTAGGAGGGGAGTTGCCCCTCATAGCTGTACAATTTAAATGGCCAATTAAATATTGAACGTTTATGGTGTAGCTGCTAAACCGATCGTTTCATTATTATATTCATTATACTCAACAGCATTGCACCAGGCATCGCAGTCTGACAGCCAATCATAAATCATTTTATAGGCAGCAGTAATTTCGGCAGAAAATTTTAAGGTTGCGCCTTCAAAATCATCCTCCTGAAAGATGTAGGCATTTAATCCAACATATAATAGTTCAGAAAGATGCTCCACATCAAATTGGCCAACGGCTTGTAGGTGATAACCCAGGTTTATGGCATAACGCTGAAAGATTTCTTCATTGGCCAAAAGTTTTGCTTTGATAAGCAGGCTGATGATGTTATTTACATCGTAAAGGGCGTTGGCAATGGTAATGGGTTTGTGTTTGCCAGAGCGCGGATCAGGCCCGATAGCTGCGCTAAGCATTTCGGTAAGGAATTTATTAACTTCTGATAAACCAATCATATCGAAATAGGCTTCAATCAGTTTCCGGAATTCTGTTACAGCTGCTACCTGATTTGGGAGCTGTGTGTTTGGGTTTTTACAATTGTTAGTCTGCATAACATTGAAATTAAAGTTCCTGGACGCTGCAGACTAACAAATAACTCTTTTCAGAGAAATTAGAAAATGCGTTTCTAAAACGCTCGTCCAGGAATATTTTTAAAATTTAATTGTGAAAATTGATCTCTCTTAGTTAGGTGAAAAAATATGTTATTTATTAATCTGCACTACTAAGATAAATACAATTAAATAATTCACGAAATCTTTTTGCTCAAATAAGGCATAAATAGGGGTGGTTTTATACTTGCAGTCGGCAGTTCAGATGTTGCAGTCGGCAGTTCAGACGTTGCAGTCGACAGTTCAGACGTTGCAGTCGATAGTTCAGACGTTGCAGTCGATAGTTCAGAGGTTGCAGTCGACAGTTCAGACTTTGCAGTTGATAGTTTAGGCGTTGCAGTCGACAGTTCAGAGGTTGCAGTCGATAGTTTAGGCGTTGCAGACGATAGTTCAGACGTTGCGGTTAACAACATTATACTTGCAGTCGGTAGTTCTATACTTGTAGTTAGTTTATTCGAATAACCATTCTACTCTTTTCTTCTATTGACCATTGAACTTGCCACACCCGCCCATCAAGTTGGTCAAGCAAAATGAAGTTGTACATATTTTGGGTTGGATAAAGAAAAAATCGACCATTTTTCTCTTCTTCTTTTGAAACACGAGTTATTAAGCTTAAAGGATCTTCCCTATTATTATCTTCTAAACTATATTGAACTTGCCACATTTGTCCGTTTTTCGTATTCAGCTTAATATATGTCCATTTATTCCGAGTAGAAAAAAGTCTATATACAACAGCGCTGTCAGTCGAAATATTTTGAACAGGGAGTTCCAATGTATTCTGGGCAATGACAGTAGTTGCCGATAGAGCAAGAATTAAACAAAACAATATACTTTTCATACGGCATGGTTTTCATATGATTACAATTAACATTGCATCTAGTAAAGCTTCACACTTAGTTTAGGAAATACTGTGACTATTGGATTGTCAACTGCATCAGGATCGCTTAACACTTGTCTAACTTGATTAGTAATTTCAGAACGGTATGTTTCTATTTTGGGCACTAACGTATAAATATCACTAGTGTCTATTACGATAGTACGGGTCTGATTTAAATCAAAAGGTATTCTATCTGCTTTTCTTATTAATTGGACAGTTGGTAACCTGAAGGCATGTCGTAATGCTAATTCATAAAAAACATTTGGATTATGATACGAAAGATCAGCAATTACTAGCTTTGCTTTAGAGATATATTCTATAATTTGCTTTGTTATTGTGCCAGGTTTATCTATATGGTCAGCTCGCTTCACCTCCATTCCCAACTGCTTTAGTGCAGGTTCAACGATTGCTTCAAGAAAAAGATCGGAGTGTTTACGTTGCTCTGAATTTTCTTCACCTATTGGAGTGACATAAAAACATAGATTCTCGAAACTCTCAAATTTTTGAACCTCTTGATGCGATCCAACATTTACTAAATCTTCTGTATGAATAGAATTTTTGTATTCAGGCATTATGTTGCCATCAGTCCGAGGCTGTTCTTCTATTGCATGTTCAATGCTTATTATCCTCTCTGCGCCAGAGATCGTGCGTAATAAACCTAAAAACTTGAGATTTACTATAAATGTGTCAACTAGCAAGGAAATCTCGTCCTTCTGTAAATCAGGTATCAAATCTAAAATTATGTCTCCAATAACATTGTGAGATGGAAGTTTGTTGTTAACGAACTTTAGATAGAGCTGATTGTAAATATCTATTTTAACAAACGCCAGATTGAATTTAGCTCTCAACTGGATATGATTTTCTATGTCGTCATTTACAGCTATTAAACCGTCCTCTGTTATCTCAAAGAATTCAGCTGCATAGCCACCAACAATTAAATTATATTTGTTTGTATTTGTAACTAGCGTCCGACTTGGGCCACTATCAGGAGACTTTCCAAGTTTCTCAAAGGCAGTAAGTCTCCTGACCTTTTGACCTGCTCCTAATTCATAAATTATCTTTGCAAAGTCAAACGATTCTTGAAAGCCAACATTAGGAAAGCTCCTTTTTTTTCTCTTTCTTTTCGTAACTCCGACGTTCTCTTCATTAAAATTTTCCATTTAATTGCTTGTTGATGAGTGTTAATGTATGTCTCCAAGTTATTAAAATATAATTAGAATTCAAACATCGCCTATCCTCATATATATCATTCTTGACATTGGATGTCACGCTTAGAACCAAACCAAAGGAGTTAGGGAATTGCAGGATATAGATTACAGAGTTTGGCTATACTAACTCTAGACGTTTTAGTTATCCGTGATTGGACTTACATCTTATTAGAGTACTCAATAATCGAATGCCTTTTTAAAATAACATTATTGGTTAGTATACGTTTTACACTTGTGCATCTGGAATTAATTGATGTATAACTTTGGTCACTCATCAAGCTATCAATCTGGTTATCTTGATAGCGAAAACATTGGAGTATTCAAAGCAACATAAATGTTCTCTTGGAACTGTTCTTTCTCGCTTTCACTCAAGTCCGTTTTGTCTAAAAACAACTTCTTAATTTGACGTTGTGTCCTTGCAGGTTTATGTCCGAATCTTTGTTTAATCTCTTCACCTTTTTTAAATATTATAAGTTTAACGTCTCTTTTGAGTTCCTCACCAATAAGTTTCCATAGGTAGTTATCTGTATCTCCCAAGGAAGAGCCGAATATGCAAATGATATTAGCTTTACTAATGTACGATTTACAGGTTCTATCAACATTATGCTTTTGAACTTGATTAGCTGTTGATTTAATTAATGCCTCTAAAATCTCTTGATTTGTGCGGAAATCGATTTTCCCAACTTGCGATTCATCATTGACCCCTAATATTGTTCTCTGATTCGTGTAACCATGGATATGCTGAATATTACCAAATGTAATGTTACCATGTTGATGATTGGCTATGTGAATATTTGGAAATTTACCATCGAGAATCTTTTCTAACGTTCTTGTATAGTTTAGTGTAATAATATTGATATTCCATGTAGCTGTACCGAACTTTTGCTTGAAGTTATTGATCTCTTCTTTATTGCCTTGAGCGAATGATTGCTCAGGTGTATGAAGATCTGATATTAGCTTCTCTTTGTCCAATCCTTCTAGTTCCAGGGTTTCCTCCTCCTTTTCTAAATAGTTACAAAGATTATCAACGAGATCTTCCCAAACTCTATCAAATTCATCTATGTCGTTTAAGTTTTTCGTATACAATCCAAAAGCTAATTCAAGATCCGACCAGTTATCGATGTCTAAGTTAATATCCTTCTTTATTTTATTAACTAGCTCATCATCCGATTCTTGTTTTTGGTAATATTCATAAAACTGTGAGTATTTTGTCTTCAAACCCAAGTTTATATCAAATCCATTTCCTATAATGTACAATATGTTCATTCGATAAATTGGCGCTAATTAGTTTTTTGCATTAGATATTAAAGATCAAATATAAATATTATCATAAGCTCACCGCTGCGAACTGAGAAAATGTATGAGAACTGGTAATTGCGTAACAATCAGTTTCGGCCTATGATTATTGAAGAGTAATTAATTAGCTTTTTACGAAATATTCTCTAATGTTTATATTCAATAACATTATCAAGTCCAAAGCCATTGTACTTACGTTTTAGATCCAATAATTTTCCATAAAATAAATCCTCAGATTCATCTGGAAACATGTATGATGGCCTCAATTTATCTGGATAATCAAAATTCTCATCTAAATAAAATACACAATCAATGTCGCAGACAGCTATATTTCTATCATATTCGCTAAACAGAGGTAAACCACAATTTTGTCGAAGAATTCGAGCGGGTGAATATGTCTTAAATAAATCAAAGTCTTTTATTAAAAACTCTGTTTTTTTAACTAATGGATCTCTGAATACAAAAGAATAAATTACCCCTTCATGGTTTCCTTGACTAATTTCCGAATGATATGCAGTTCCATCAGTATTCCAGTTTAGTTTGTTAGTTGCAAAAAAAAGTGCTGTTGAAATTTCAAATGAAATATCTAAACCTTGAGTATGTTTTGCATAATGTTGCTCTGCTCGCATGATATCATAAGAATAATAACTGTCCGAATAAACATGTGGATTATTTGGCTCCAATTCTCTTAAAAATAATTCAAAAGAATTTCTCTCATCGGCAAAGTCCTGACGGTTAAAACCAAGTGGTTTATCTCTAAACGCTCCAGGTAGTATCGAGATTTCTTTACCGTCCATATCAGCTCTCACAGGATTCGGAATTTTCCTTTTAAAAGTATATTCTTTCACTTGACCTCTAAACGATAACCATCCGTTTTCAATCCATCTCTTCCTGTATGGTTCGTTTAAAATTTCGTTTATTTCTGTAAGGTTTTTTACTCGATGACTATTGAGCTTAGGAAGTTTTTCAAAAACATAGTGACCATTAGCATATTGTATGAATTTATCTATGTCAAAGGAACTGGAGATGCCTTTGTTACCGTACATTTTGTCACTTATAGTTATATATCCTTCGGCTGTTTTGAAGTCTTGCCAGTGTCTGATAATATATCCGGAATTAATTATATTATCGATCATTCTGTCAGATACACCCTTTATTTTTAAAATATTGATAAGTTCTTTTTCCATATTGTAGATTCTTCTCATTCTGATTTGAATACATTAAGCGTTGCTGACCATTAACTATTATATCTTAATCCTTATGTTATTTAATTTGTAAAGTTGATGTAAGCTAATATCTCGGGGTATGTAAAATTATTATTTAGAAATTAACATTGTACATGAAACTGAAATTAATTACACTCATAACGATCTCGTCGCTGCGAACTGAGAAAATGTGTGAGAACTAGCAGCTGTAAAACAGCGAGGTTCGATCTATGTCTTAACACAAGCCACTGGCGAGATATTTGCACCATATATTAAGACATTCATGAAGCATTTCCGATTGTACAGGTGAGCTGATGAAAAGTGGAGCCTGACTAGACTTATTCAGGATGAAGCGCAGCGCTTAATCTCCTTATATTACCTCCATTCTTTCCAACCTATTTCCTATTCCGTTCTGTTTTGTTAGTTTTGAGCTTTAAATAAAAAAATATAATGAACCATTGGTTAGTAAAATCAGAGCCTTTTAAATACAGTTGGGAAAAATTTAATCAGGATGGCCGTACCTTTTGGGATGGTGTGCGTAATTACCAGGCCCGGAATAACCTGAAAGCCATGAAAGAAGGCGATTTGGTGCTTTTTTATCATAGTAATGAGGGTAAAAATGTAGTGGGTATTGCCAAAGTGGTAAAAGAGTTTTACCAGGACCCTACCACTGATGATGCGAATTGGGTAGTGGTTGATTTATCGCCTGTAGAAAGCCTGAAAAATCCGGTTTCTTTAGAGCAGATCAAAGCTGAGCCGAGTTTGGTTGATATTTCATTGGTGCGCCAGGGCCGTTTATCGGTAATGCCGCTTAAAGCTGCTGAGTTCGATAAGATTTTGGAAATGGGGGCTTAGTCCGAAGTCTTTAGTCGATTTACGAATTTGAATTCAGTTAACCGATTTAAACAATTAATTAATTGTTTAAAATTAACATTAGTAACGTACAATTAATGTCTTTTGCCATACGCCACGATCTTGCCTCGGCTCACCGCCGCCGAAGGGCTCTTTCTTTTTGGTGTCAAAAAGAAACAAAAAACACCGGCTGAAAATTTTTCTTTTGAAGCCAGTTGTTAGGCCAGAACAGTGCAGCCCGAAAAATTTGTTAGGCCGGATTTAAGTAGAACGTAGATACAGTGCTTTGGCCTAGCTGGGTGGAAGTTCAAACGGTACACACAAAGCTGATTCATAGCACAAGCCTCCATTTGAAATGTATTAAAAGCATTTCGACTCTGCTCGGTGTGATGGAAATGTTAAATATTAAAATATTGTAGTAAATTTAACTGTCTCTTAATACCTCAACATGAAAACCATCTGTTTTACGCTCCTCTTTTTTCTTTCCTTTACTTTGGCAAATGCTCAGGGTATAAAACCTTACATGGCCGTTCTTAAAACCGAAAATGGTAAATACAAAGGGATTTTATACAAAGTAGATTCGGTAAATGCCATTCTGAATCATGACGGTGAATTTATTAAGGTTCCGATTAATGAAATTAAAACAGTACAGATCAGAACGATTAAAAAGGGCTATAAAGGAATGAGTTTTATTAAAATAGGTGAAGATCGGGCAGAAGAATATAAAATGAATACAGCTGGTAAAATGGTTGATAAATGGGGTAAGGAAGAGCCGGGTCTGAAGGAAGATGCGGCAGCAACTGCATACTCTGTGGTTTTTACAACACTTGCAAATGCTATTGCAATGCCTATCCATGCCATTAATCCGAATCTGGCACGTTTTAACTTTAATAAAACAGATCAAAATAAGTTAAACGAACTTAGTTATTATTCCATTTACTATCAGGCCAATCCAAATGTTTTGGCAGAATTGAAGCAGCTGAAAAGCATTTCAGCCTCATTTAAACCTTAGGTGTCTGGCGTGTGGCGTTGGGCGTCGAATGAAGCTAAATCTGTCTTGATAGATCTCTCCATTTCGCTGCGCTACAGTCGAGATGACGATCATTCTGTTGGAGTTTGTCTATACGATTAACCCAATCAACTAATGACCAATGAACCAATGACCAATAAACTACTCAATCACACTAGTTCTCTTGCTCAAGGTTATCCCCAGCGTCATTACAATACTCGAGCCCAATACTACCAGGAACAGGAACGGCGTACCCACTTCGGGTATTTTTAAGGAAGCGGGCAGGTTGAAATAAAGTAAAATACTGATCAGTCCGCGGGGGGCGATGTATAAAATCGGGCCTAGGTTATCCTTTTTAAATATTTTAAGGAAGAGCATCCTGATGAGGTATATCGTGACCAGGATGAAAAAGCCATTGGCCAATACAATCTTGTTGTTCAGTTCGCCGATGTTCATCGTAAAGCCAAAAATAACAAAGAAAAAAGTCCGCAGAATAAAGGCACTTTCTGCCGATAACTGGTAAAGCTGCGATAAATCGGCCGTTAAATTCTTGTATAAAAAAATACTCCTGAACCAAACGTTCCGGATGGTATCGGCATTGTTCAGGAATAAACCTGTACTCAGGATCAGCACCAGCGAAGAGAGGTGGTAAGACTGGCCAATGGCATAAACCAGGATGAGTATGGCTATAATCAGGAAAAATTTGATGTGGTGTACCAACCGGCCCATAATGTACAACAATACCACACAGGCAATGGCCGATAGCAAAAGGATGAGAAAGGTACTTAAGCCCAAGCCGATAAATGCGGAGGTATTGACCGAATGGTTGGTAATGGTGAAATTAAAAATGATGATCCCCAGGATATCAGAGAAAGACGATTCGTAGATCACAAACTCTTTATCTTTATTGTTTAAGGCTGCGGCCGATGGAATAGCAATTGCCGAACTGATGACACTAAAAGGGATGGCATTGGCAATACAGGTATATAAATCGTGGTGCGAAATCTGGTAAATGATGGTGGTAATTACGCTGATGGTACCGAGTAAAATGCTTAAGGCCGAAAAAAAAGCGCTTTTAATGATCTTGTTTTTATGCTGATCATATTTGAGTTCGAGCGAGCCCTCAAAAACAATCAAAATTAAACCCACGGTACCCAATGTGGGTAGGATAGAGAGGAAATTGAAGGTTTGTATCTTCAGGTTGTCGACCAGTAAACGTAAACCGATACCTAAAAGCAGGAGCAATAAAACCGATGGTACCTTGGTTTTACTGGCCACTAAATCAAACAGATAAGAGAAAATGACTAATCCGCTTAAAATAATAAGAATGGTATAAGTTGTCATATTTTTCAGCGTAGGGTAAACCGCTAAAATAAAACAATCGTGCTAAGCAAAAAGAAATTTAGTGTAAAAATTATGCTTTAAAGAAAAGTGCCTTCAGTTCGCTGGCATCATCAGGACTCATTTTTCCACCTAACACCAAACGCAATTGCCTGCGGCGCAGTGCACCATCAAATAGATCAATTTCTTCAGGCGTTTCTGGTATTAGTTCTGGTACAGGGATGGTACGGGCACTCTGATCTACCGCAACAAAGGTATAATAAGCCTCGTTGCTTTTTTGGCGGGCACCACTTGGAATATTCTCTGCCCAAACATCCAAACGAACTTCTACTGAAGTATTAAAAGCCCTGGTCACTTTGGCCTCAATGGTAATTACATCACCTAATTTAATGGGTTGTTTAAAAGAAACGTTATCAACCGAAGCCGTTACCACGATACGGTTACAGTGTTTTTGAGCCGAAATTGCCGCTGCAATATCCATCCAATGGAGCAAGCGCCCACCCATTAAGTTGTTTAAGGTATTGGTATCGTTTGGTAATACCAATTCGTTCATGATGGTAAAACTTTCTCTGGCAAATTTCTTTTTTAAACTCATTTAAGGGCAAAAGTAAATAAAATGTGGTGAAATAGGATAGGAGTAGTTACGCGATAGGTTAGTTTTATAAAAATAAAGGAGTTTAGGTGACTTGTTTCGAGGAATCGTCATTGCGAAGCCGATTTTTTATCGGATGAAGAGCCTGTCTCAAAATAACAGATTCTGTAATAGTAAGAAAATTAAATTTTGCGATGTCGCCATGCTCAGCTTGACTGGGCATCTTAATGCTTTAGCATGGATTATTTAGTTGCCGTTCCATCGCATCAATATTCCCCGCCTGTGCCTACTGCGTGGACACATTTACATTAACCATTATTTATTTTAGTACATATTTCTAAGGCGATCGTCATGCTGAATTTATTTCAGCATCTTTTCTGCTATTAAAAACACAAGAATCCGAAAACTAAAGTTGCGTAAAAATATTTTTCCCGCTCTATGCCGCGGGGGCATGGTAGTTTTTCGCAGTTGCTTGCTTTTTTAATTGTGCTCAAGAATGCTGCGCATTTTGACGCGCCAAAGTACCCAAAGCGTTTTGTCAATCCAGCAATGTGGCTCCGCACAGCCCACTCACATCAAAAAACAGCGGCGCTTCGTTTAATCAGTTTCTGTTTGTGTTTTTTGGGCTGATTGAGCCCTTCGGGGTTTGTGTTCTAATTTTTCACAAGGTTTTAATTACCGTTTATGAACACAAAACCACTGCGTTTAAGGCTTGGCAATGCTAGCTTTTCTGTAGTGCTTCTGTTTTTTGATTTCCCCACCACTTGGGATTGACAGCGTTCTTCGCTCCAGACTGTGGTTTTTCAAGGCAAGCATAGCATAGCGCCCAAAACTAATGCCCAAAATACGAATCAAAAAGGTCGAATAATTACACAGATTAGTAAGGGAAATGTTATCCCAATCTGCAAAAAATTGTTTGATCGGCGGGAACATAAGAAGAATTCTTCGGTACTTTGCGAAACCAGCGGAAATTAAGTTAGTGCCATGTTATTTCAAAAACAAATTCATTAGCTATCATGTTATCATACAAAAAATCGAATTAATGCAAAATCAGACCCTGATCCAATTTTTCCATTGGTATTATAACGAAGAACAAAATTTGTGGACTAAAGTAGCTGCCGAAGCGAGTCATTTAAAAGAAATTGGAGTAACTGCTGTTTGGTTGCCGCCAGCCTATAAATCAAATAATGCGGCTTACGATGTTGGTTATGCGGTTTACGACCTTTTCGATTTGGGCGAGTTCGATCAGAAAGGAAGTGTGAATACCAAACATGGCTCTAAAGATGAGTATATCAAAGCCATTGAAGCCCTGCACGATAATGAAATTGGAGTTTTGGCCGATGCGGTTTTTAACCACAAAGCCGGGGGCGATGAACTCGAAAAAATAGCCGTTAGAACTGTAAATCCAGAAGATAGAACCGAATTTACCAGCGATGTTTTCGAAATAGAAGCATGGACGAAGTTTACTTTCCCGGGACGGCAGGGAAAATATTCTGAATTTATATGGAATCATGAATGCTTTAGTGGGGTAGACTGGGCCGAAGACCTCCAGCAAACGGCGATCTATTCGATCCAGAATTATTTAGGAGAAGGTTTTGAAGAGGTTCCTTCTACTGAATTTGGAAATTACGATTATCTGATGTTTAACGATATCGATTACCGCAACAGGGCTGTAATTGAAGAATTAAAATACTGGGGCGAATGGGTAGTGGAAACCACCAAAGTAGATGGTTTTCGGTTAGATGCGGTTAAACACATCAATCCGGATTTTATTGTAGAGTGGATCGATCACCTGAACCAAAAATTTAACCGCGAATTTTTTATCGTGGCCGAAGATTGGAATGTGGTAGATAGAGAAGGACAATTGAAATACATTGAGATTACGGGTGGGCGGACACAAATATTCGATTCGCTTTTGCATCATAATTTTTTCCTGGCGAGTAAGGACGAGGAATTTGATATGCGGACAATTTTTGATGGAACCCTGGTTCAGGTAAAGCCTGATCTGGCCGTAACATTTGTTGATAATCATGATTCACAACCTTTGCAGGCGCTAGAATCTTATGTCGATTTTTGGTTCAGACCTTTGGCCTATGCCATCATCCTGTTGCGTGTACAGGGAATTCCGTGTTTGTTCTTTCCTGATCTGTACGGAGGAATTTATGATGATAAAGACAAAGAAGGTGATGAGGTGCATGTGGAGTTGGTTGCAATTCCTGCAGTAGAAACCATGAGTAAAATCCGTACAGCCTTAGCATACGGCGAACAACGCGATTATTTTGACCACGGCATTTGTGTAGGGTGGACACGCGCAGGTGATGAGGAACATGAAAATAGTGGCTTGGCGGTATTGTTAAGCACAGGTGAAGAAGGCTTTAAAGAAATGGAAATCGGTAAACACTTTGCCGGAAAAACCTTTGTTGATGCGTTAGGTTATAGGGAGCAGGAGGTAACCATTGATGAAAACGGCTGGGCAGAGTTTCACTGTAATGCCGGAAGTGTATCGGTTTGGGTGTTGAAGGTGGGGTAGGACTGTCAATTCCATGCCCAGACTCAATATCTATCCACGCGTCATTCCCGTGCAGACGGGAATCTTAATGCAGCTTGCAAACCCAGCTTAATGCTTTAAGATCCCCAATCAAGTTGGGGATGACGCTCGCATCTAATCCACGCGTCATTCCCGTGCAGACGGGAATCTTAACGCAGCTTGCAAACCCAGCTTAATGCTTTAAGATCCCCAATCAAGTTGGGGATGACGATCGCATCTAATCCATACGTCATTCCCGTGCAGACGGGAATCTTAATGCAACTTACGAACTCTGCTAGCTTTTAAGATCCAGAGGAAATTTGGAATGACGCCCCACATGTGACGATGGCGTGCAGAAATTTGCAATACCTTCCTTACTTAGAACATAAATTCTATGAGAAATAATGTATTTTTAAGATATGGAACGCGGTGGTTGTGTTTACATTATGACAAATGCCTTTAATACGGTTTATTACATCGGTGTTACCTCTGACTTACACTCAAGAGTAATTAATCATAAATGCAAAAGATATCCAACTTCCTTTACTGCCAAATACAATTGTATGAAGCTGGTATATTTTATGTTTTATCCTGGCATTGAGGAGGCAATTGCTGAAGAGAAGAAATTAAAGAAATGGAATAGGGATTGGAAAATTAAGTTGGTCAGCGATAATAATCCTCAATGGTTAGATTTGTTTAATGAGGATTTGTGACTTTTAACCGTAACACATCTTGTTTATCTTTTAAAGAAGAGAATCCGAAAACCCAGCTTAATGCTTTAAGATCCCCAATCAAGTTGGGGATGACGATCCACCTGATATATACCTACAAAAAATTATCCTCCGCCCTGTACGCAGAAATTACAGCGAGTTCACCCTCTTTTCCACCTTTCGAATTGCCATGTTCCATGCCCATAACTCCTTTGTAACCTTTTTTATGCAGGTGCCTAAATAGGTTTTTATAATTGATTTCTCCGGTTGTAGGTTCTTTCCGGCCTGGGTTATCGCCAATCTGGATGTAGGCAATTTCATCCCAGCAGCGGTCGATGGTTTTAATTAAGTCGCCTTCTGTACGTTGCATGTGGTAAATATCGTATAGGATTTTACACGAAGGACTTTTAACTGCTTTGCAAACGGCATAGGTTTCATTTGTTTTTTGAAGGAAAAGCTCCGGCGTATCGCTCAGGGTTTCCAAAACCATAATCAAACCATGGGGTTCAAAAATCTCTGCTCCGGCACGCATGGCATCAATTACATTGGCAAATTGATTGCCATAAGGCAGGTTGCGTTCATAAAACCCGGGTACAACGGTAAGCCATTTTGCATTACAACGTTTTGCTGCTTCAACCGATTTTTTGCAGGTTTCTACAAATTTGTCTTTAAACTCCTTTTTGCCAGTGGTTAAAGAGGTTTTCCAGTTATCGCCACCATCTACCACAAAAACGCCCATGCGCATACCCAGTTTCGCCAGCAGGTTCCCAATTTTTTCCTGTTCTTCTACTGAACGGTTTAGGTAGCCGTTATCTTCGATGGAACGGAATCCTTTATCGTACATAAATTGGATCTGATCTAAAAAACTCTTGCCTGCGTGGTTTTCGAACATGCCCTGGTGTGGTGCATAATCGAGGTTGAAAGTTTTATCGCTTAATGTATCATTTGTTTTTCCGGCAGCAAAAGTATTGGTCAGCCCTGCTCCTGTGGTTAGGGCACCTGCAGTAAGCAGGCTATTTCTTATAAACTCACTTCTTTTCATCGGTTTGGTTTTAACAGATATTAGTGTGTAATTAATTTTTTAAATCCACTTGTTAAGGTATCAGCCACTTTGCCATCTTTTTGATGGTACACAAAATAAGCTTCGAGATTTTTTCTGCTTTCTACAAAGGCAATTGCATCTTTAAGGTGCATGGCCATTAGGGCATTGTCGTAACCATCGGCTGTAATGGCATCATTAGCGTACACTGTTACACTGATCATTTCATTATCTAGCGGATAACCTGTTTTGGGATCGATCAGGTGTGAAATCTTTTTCTTTCCGCTCTGGTGGAATTTCCGGTAGTTACCAGAGGTGGTAATTGCTCCTGAATTAATGGCGGCGATATGCCTGATTACCGGCGTTCCATCCTTATCAGGTCCTTCAATACCGATCTTCATGGTTTCGCCATTGGGTTTGGGCCCTGAAATACGGATTTCGCCTCCCAGTTCGGCCACGTACTGTTTAATTCCTTTTTTTTCGAGATAAGCGGCAATTAAATCAACGCTGTAACCCTGGGCAATTCCGTTTAAATCGATCTGCACGCAAGGCTTTAGTTTGCTTAATAAGCCGTTCCTTAGTTTCAGGTTTTTCATGCCCACACAGGCGAGTATCGATTTAATGATTGCTGGATCGGGTTCATTTTTAGCCTCTTTTGGTCCAAAACCCCAGGCTTGTACTAATGGCGCAACCGTAATATCGAAAACACCTTTTGTATCCCGATTGATCTCGAAACTCCTTTTGAGCACATCGTTTATAAAACGATCGGTTTTGATTTCCTTTTTGGCAGCATTAAATTGATTTATCAATGATCCCTTTTTGTAAAGCGACATCGATAAATCAATTTCATTTAATAAACTATCTATGCCTGCCTTAGTGGCTAAACTATCGGTGGCATAATACATGATGGCATAATCGGTTCCCTGTGCATAACCATTGATTTTATATTGCCTCACTTCTTTTTTCAAGGAGAAAGCAAAAATAACCGGCAAAAGGAAAAGCAAAAACCTATAACGCATCAATTTAGTTTTAGATCACCTTTGCTTGTCCGGGCATGGCGATAGGGTATAGTCCTTTTTCATCAGGCATTAACCTTGGGTTCGCATCCCATGCAAAACGCTCCGGCATTAAACTGATGTTCGAAGCTAAAGCCTCATCCCATTTAATGGTTTGACCAGAGTAGGTAGCATAACGACCGATAATTGCAGAGAATGTGCTGGTTGCAGCATAGTCTACATTACTGAATCTATATTCTCCCTTAGAAACCGCATCGAATAGTTCGTCGTGTTCTGTTTGGTAAGGATTTGCATTTCCTTTGGTATTGTGGTTATATAATTCTTTGCCGCTGTAATCTTTCATAATGGCCTGATTGCTGCCTGAAAGATAAATCTTGCCTTTTGTACCTTGAAAAGATTCATCCACCCGGTTACTGATACCCTCGAAATGTCGGCACTGGCTATTAATTACCGCGCCATCGGCATAAGTTAATTCGATAGAGTGGTTATCGTAAATTTCTCCGTAATCTTTTCCTGTTCTCCAGGCACGGCTACCTGTTCCCTGTACCGAAACCGGATGTCCGTTTTTTATCCAGTTGGCAATATCGATATTGTGTACATGTTGCTCAACGATATGATCGCCGCATAACCAATTGAAATAATACCAATTTCTCATTTGGTATTCCATTTCGGTTTGGTTTGCTTTACGCGGACGTACCCAAACGCCACCACTGTTCCAGTATACCTGCCCCGACATGATATCGCCAATGGCACCATCGTTAATGCGTTTCATCGACTCGCGATAGTTGGTCTGGTAACGCCGCTGTAAACCGACTACCACATTTAATTTTTTCTTTTTAGCTTCTTCGGCTGCGGCCAATACCTTCCTGATGCCCGGCGCATCTACAGCAACAGGTTTTTCCATGAAAATCTGTTTGTTTTGTTTAACAGCTTCTTCAAAATGGATCGGACGGAAGCCCGGAGGAGTGGTTAATAGCACCACGTCGGCTAATGGGATAGCTTTTAAATAAGCATCGAAACCTACAAACTGGCGTTCTTTTGGAACATCCATCTTTGCTGCAAATTTTCCGCTTAATGATTGGTAACTGCTGTCTAAGCGATCCTGAAAAGCATCGGCCATAGCTACCAGCTTAATATTGAATTTAGTGCTCAAGGCCTGGAAAGCTGCTCCTGTTCCACGGTCGCCACAGCCAATTAAGGCAATTTTTATTGTGTCAGAGCCCGAAGCATAAGCCCCGGCCAATGGAATACTGCTTAACATTGCACCACCTGCGAGCATTGCAGTCGCTTTTAAAAAATCGCGGCGATCTTGTTGGTTAATTGGTTTTTTCATGTGTTTAGTTTTTATTTTGGTTAGATAGTGTAGGTTAAAAGTCTTTTATAGGTTGTTTATTGTAATAAGCGTCTATTTCTGCTTTTGATGGCGTTTTCACCGGGCGTACCAGGCGCATCCCCACAAACGGCGCTTCAGGGAACCACCAATTGCTTTTCGGAATCTGTGGATCTAATTGTTTCCACGATGGATCTGATGCCAATCTGGCTGTTGAAGTCAGGTTGTTCGGTGTTTCATCATAAGAGCCACCGCGAACTACATTTGGGTAGAGTTTTTCGGGTACCGCCACAGGGTTTTCTGCCGTTTTATCCTTACTTTGACTATAGAAATCAGCGATATATTGGTCGTAAGTCCATTCGCTAACGTTTCCGTACATGTCAAATAATCCCCATGCATTTGGTTTTTTTTGCCCTACCTGATGGGTTTTATTGTCGCTATTGTCTTTATACCAGGCATAATCTCCTAATTTGGTTGCATCATTGCCAAAAGAATAATTGGTTTCGGTACCTGCTTTACAGGCGTATTCCCATTCTGCTTCTGTTGGTAAACGATAAAAAACACCAGTACGCACATAAAGCCATTTGCAAAATTGGATGGCATTGTATTGAGTCATTGCTACCGCTGGCTGGTGTTCCTTACCCATGCCAAAAGTCATATCAAGATAGGGTTTTGTAGGTCTGGTTACCGCATCTACCTCGGCTGGAATAGCACTTGTGCTGGCTTGTTTTTCGTAATCGCGATAAAGGAAAGGTTCGAAAATATCCCAGGTTACTTCATGTTTTCCAATCCAGAAAGCATCGAGTTTAACCTCGTGAACGGGTTGTTCATCAGGTTTCCCTGTTTTACTTCCCATCTTAAATTTGCCTGCCGGTATAGCTTGCATATCGAATTTTAATTTTGTTCCATTAATGGATTGTGTGTACGAGTCACTAGAAGTTTGTGCTGAAATCTGCGCACAAGGATAGGCGATTAATGCTACGGCAATTAACTTTTTAAACATAATTTTTGGTTAGATACACTTATTTTCTAGGTGTTTATCTGGTTGCTTTCTGAAACACTAAAGTAAATAACCACATTTAAAACAAAGAAAATTTATGTAACAATAAAGGTAATAAATGTAACATTAAAAGTCAAATTGACAATTAAAGCGATCGTCATCCTGAACTTGTTTCAGGATCTAATTGGAGAAGATTTTTAAAGTCGATCTTACTTGTAATTATTTGACTAATAACCTGAGTTCGATTAATGTTTAAAAATTAATGTACTTTAATAGGACGAATTGGCTAGCCGTTTCGTCATGCTGAATTTATTTTACAAGTAGAAGTAGTGTTTTCAATTGTCTTGTAGCTACTATGTGGTCAGCATCTTTACTGTTAAACCGTCTTGCTATAAAGACCCTGAAACAAGTTCAGGGTGACGACCGCACATATAAGTCGCCAAATAACCCAAATTAAAGCACATTATTAATCGAACTCAGGTTAATAGTATTATAGCTAAAAGGTCTTTTTCCATATAAGGAATATAAGGTCATTTAAGCTTATATTCCTTATGTATCTTATATCGTTTGTTTTGCATTTCTGACGCATCATCATTGCAAGCTGACTTACCTTCTATCGGTAACTTTATTGCTCAGGTTGGTATAACCAATCAATGTATCCCATCGCGCTCCGGGACGGCGATAATAAACGAAAATCTGATAGCTGTTTTCGGTCTGGAAGAATGCACCTTCGAAAGGTTTGGTTTCCATTACCCTGGTGTCTTTATTAAACCAGGCAAACTCATAATCGTATAGGCCCTGTTTAAGTATAACGTTACCGTAAAACTGTTTTCTGTTGGCATCATAGAGCAGTTTGTTTTCATTGCTCATGGTATAATTGTTAAACCGGCCAACAACATAAGCATCGCCATTCGGGCTGGGTGCAGGGGCATTTAATGTAAATAAAACACTCATGTACTCTGCTTCTGTTTTATCGTCACGTCCGTCGGTATTGCGGATAAAAAAGTTTCCGTTTTCATCGTACTGGTTGGCAAATACACCGACAGTTCTGGCTGCATCCTGAAAAAGCATCACGTTTACGGATTGATTATCGCGATAAATATCTTTAACATTATCGGCCTTGTAGCGCAAACTCCTTGTGTCAAATTTTCTGAATTCATTATCTCCCCAAAAATCATTCGTATTGAGGTCGTTATAAACCAATTGGTTTGGCCTTACAAATGAAGGTTTAGTATTAACCTGGATAGTATTGGCATTGAAGTTTTGCATCACTACTGCTTTAATATCCTGGTAAGGGTTGGGGATTGGGAAAGCATGGTTAATGGTGAAATTGATTTTTTGTTTGTAGTTCCTGTTTTCAACCTGCATGGAATTGTTTACTTCTGCCGCTATAGCAACCTGACTATCGAGGATGTAGAAACGTTGCGAAATAACAGGTTTGTTTTTATCGCCATCTAAATAAACTTTTAATACATAGTTGCCCCCGATTTTTGGCTGGATTTGGGTATTGGGTAAACTGATTTCGTAATGGGTGTATTTTCGGGCGGTATTAGAAGAGTAGCGATAATTGATGATGCGATCATCATTGAAGCTTCCTAAATAATCTATACTCGAAATTTTTGAAGTTTCCCATTCTGCGGTGCAGTGTTCTATGGTGTACCAGTAGTTTTGGGTACCTGCAAGTAAATCGTCGAACGAAAAAGTGATTGTTTCTGACGAATTGAGCATGATTACAGGTAGGCTCTGTTCTTTGTTGCTGTTATAACAAAGTACAGTTTTAATATTTGGAAGATAAATTTTATTCTCGTTGGTAAACGTTCTGTCGTTTTGTGCGAAGGCCAGGGTAGAGATGAAAAATAAAACCGGAATTAATATTTTCTGCATGGTTAAAAGTAAAGTTTTATTGGGAAGTGACAAAACCAAATTGTGGATGGTTTATTCGTGGTGTCAGCTATTATTATCTGACACTGACCTGATTAATTTGCATATAAATTCTATTTTTTAGGATTTCCTAAGGATCACTTAACAGTCAGATGGTAACATCTGACCACACATTTGAAGGTTGCCACGGATGCACGGATTGACACAGAAGGTTTTCAGCGTGCCGTCATTTCGAGCGGAGTGCAACGCAATCGAGAAATCTTATTGTGGTGTCAGATATTACTATCTGACACTTACCTGATTATTCTCATATAAATTCTATTTTTTAGGATTTCCTAAGAATCACTTAACATGAATTCATAAACAAAGCCAGCTGGTAACATCTGATTGCACATTAATACCTCTATAGCAACTAATGCACAAAAAAGCCGTCACGATGTAAAATCGAAACGGCTATATATTTATACCTACTGGTGTTTAAAAAACTAACCTTCCAGCTCCATAATCTCAGCTGCTAAACTTTCCCATTTATTTTGGCAATTGTCTAACTCCTGTTTAGTCGCTAAATAACGTTTGTTGGCTTCAGCTAATTTATCGGCTTTGGCGTAAACATTCTCATCGGCCAATTCTGCTTCAATATTTTTAACATTCTGCTCCAGTTCGGTGATCAGCTTTTCTGTTTTTTGCAGTTCGTCGTTCAGCTTTTTTAATTGGCTGGCTGTATTTGGTGTAACTGCTTTTGGCTGCTCCTTTTGTTTCTCTGGCATTTTAACCGGAATAGGTTTAGCCGCAGGAATTACCCTTTTGCTATTCCATTCTTCATATTCTGCATAAGTACCAGGGTATTGTTTAATTTTTCCGCTTTCGATAAACCAGATTTTGTTGGCCACATTATCCAAGAAATACCTGTCGTGAGATACTGCAATAAAAGTACCTTCAAACTGTTGTAATGCCTGAATCAGGATATTAACCGATTGGATGTCCAAGTGGTTGGTCGGCTCATCCAGAATCAGGAAATTCGAATCTGTTGTTAACGATTTGGCCAGTGCCACACGCGATTTTTCACCTCCCGAAAGCACTTTGATTTTTTTGAAAACATCGTCGCCCGTAAAAAGGAAACAGCCTAAAATACTACGTAATTCGGTATCGGTATGTTTTGGGGCAAATGCTTGTAATTCTTCTAAAATCGAATTTTCTAAATGCAGCGATTCTAATTGGTGCTGTGCAAAGAAAGTGGTGGTCACATTATGACCGGTTTCGCAGAAACCTTCAAATTTCTCGGCTCCGGCAATCATTCTCAATAAAGTAGATTTACCCTTACCGTTTGCACCAATCAAGGCAATTTTATCGCCTTTTTCTATCACTCCTTCAGCATCATCCAAAATGTGCACATTCGGATAGCTTTTATTGGCGTGTTCTATACGCACCACATGCCTGCCCGATGGTTTAGAAAATTTGAAAGCAAAATTTACGGTCGGGTTATCATCATCTACATCATCAATACGCTCCATCTTATCTAAAGCTTTCATCCGCGATTGTGCCATTTTAGCCTTGCTCGCCTTCGCTTTAAAACGCTCAATTAAACGTTCTTCCTGCTTTATTTTAGCCTGTTGGTTTTTAAATTCACCCTTTTGGATTTCACCACGTAAGGCTTTTTCTTCAACATAGAAGCTATAGTTACCCGCGTACACGGTTAATTTCCCTTTACGCGATTCTACCGTACGGTTTACAATCTTATCCAAGAAATACCTATCGTGAGATACAATTACAATGGCACCTTCAAAGCCCATTAAGTAGTTTTCTAACCATTTAATGGAAGGTAAATCCATGTGGTTGGTAGGCTCATCCAGCAATAGGATATCAGGCGTTTGTAATAATATTTTGGCCAGCATTACACGCATACGCCAACCCCCCGAGAAGGTATTTAACGGACGCAACTGATCTGCGGTACTAAAACCTAAACCAGCCAAAATTTCATTTGCCCTATATTCGATGTTATAGCCATCTAAAGCTTCAAATTCTTGCTGTTTATCACTTAACTTAAATAAAACTTCTTCGCTGTAATCCGTTTCGATTTTTTTAAGCAGTTCTTCAATCTCATCGTGCAATTGGTTTTGGCGTTCAAAAGCTTCCATGGCCACATGCAAAATGCTATGGTGAGAATCGTAAGAAAGTAAATCCTGGTTTAAGTAGCCGATTTTCAGGTCTTTAGACATGGAAACAGTGCCCGAACTCGGTGCATATTCGCCTACAATTATTTTTAAAAGTGTTGATTTTCCTGTTCCATTGGCGCCGATTAAACCAGCTCTGTCGCCAGGTTTAATGTGCCAGTTCGCGTCATCGTACAAGGCTCTTGAGCCAATCAGGAAGGTTAAATTATTTATTGAAATCATTTCGGCTGCAAAAGTACGAAATTTAAAGGCTTTTTTTAGCTGGAAAGTCAAATAGGATAAGCTAAAAACATTAATTGGTTTTAGGTAAAGCAATACTTGCTAATTGGTGTCGTAATGACATTAAAAATCAATTTATATAAAAACAAAAGCTTTTAAGTGTCTGTTTAATAAATTATTACTGTTTTAAATTGATACTCGATATAACGCCTATCTGCTCAATATCCTCAAATTTTAGTTGGTCTTTAAAACGGTAATGCATTACAATTGTCAGTACAGGGTTAAATGATGTTAAATTTTTATGATGTATAAAAATTATCATACCTTTGTTCTGTAATGAAAATAGTTACAGTATGAATAGCAGTCATTTTTCTATATCGCTTCACATTCTTACGCTTCTCGATCAGGTGAAGGGACAGCTATTGAATTCGGAATACATTGCCGGAAGTATCAACTGCAATCCTGTTTTGGTAAGAAAGGAGCTTGCGAATTTGCATAAGTATGGTTTTGTTCAAAGTAAAGAAGGAAAGGGTGGAGGCTCTACATTGGCTAAGAATCCTGCCGATATTAATTTGGGGGATGTGTATAGGGCGGTTAAACAAAAAAGCTTACTGGGTGAAAGTAAAAATAAACCTAATCCCGATTGCCCGGTAGGGAGACAGATTACTAAACATTTAAACGATTTATACGATGAAGCCGAAACCGCTTTGGTGAAGAATCTTTCATCTAAAACATTAAAAGATTTTAGTGCGGGTTTTAAATAAAAAATTTTAAATATAACTGTAATAAAAAGTATTACAATTTAAATCAGATTAATAAATTTTAAAAATTAAATAACATGAAAGTAGCATTAATTGGAGCCTCTGGATTTGTAGGCAAAGCCATTTTAAATGAATTAATTAGTCGTGGAAACGAAGTAATTGCCATTGCACGCGATACCACTAAAATTGAAAGTAACAATGATCAGGTAAGCAAGATCGCAGTTGATGTTTTGGACACTGAAAAATTAGCAGCGGTTTTAAAAGGTGCTGATGCAGTGGTAAGTGCTTTTAACGCAGGTTGGACCAATCCGAATTTATATAACGATACGGTACGGGGAGCAGAGGCTATTCAGGCTGCAGTAAAAGCATCGGGCGTTAAACGTTATATTTTTATTGGTGGAGCAGGTACTTTGCAGATCGATGGTCATCAAATTGTAGATGGGCCAAACTTCCCTGCCGAATACAAGCCAGGTGCAACAGCAGTAAGAGATTATTTTAATACGCTAAAACAAGAAAAGGAATTAGACTGGTTGTTTTTTAGTCCGGCTATTGAGATGCATCAAGGCATCACCACCGGCCGTACCGGGAAATACCGCTTGGGTAAAACGAGTCCGGTTTTTAATGAAGAAGGCCGTTCTATTTTATCAGTAGAAGATTTGGCAATTGTTATTGCTGATGAGCTGGAAAATAATGCACATCACCAGGAGCAGTTTACGGCAGCTTACTAGGGATGTAGGATGGGGCAGTGGGATGGTTTATTGGTTCATTAGTCATTGGTTATTGGTGCACCGGTCATTTGTCATTGGTTCACTGGTCATTAGTAACTGAAAATTGATCACTGAAAACTGCTCCATTTTCCTTTTTCCCATTAAGTTCTTATCTTCGTGCCATGTATCGCCTTATTAAACCAATATTCTTCAAATTTGACCCTGAAAACGTACATTATTTTGTAGTTAAGCGGTTAAAATGGTTTAATGATAAATTTCCGCTGGGTAAAACCATTATCCGTAGCAGCTTTGATGTACACATTAAAGGTTTAGAACGCGAGGTTTTTGGCATAAAATTCAGAAATCCTGTTGGTTTGGCTGCCGGATTTGATAAAAATGGCGAATATGTAGAGCCGCTTAGTAATTTAGGTTTCGGATTTATTGAAGTGGGTACGGTAACGCCAATGCCTCAGCCAGGGAATGATAAACCCCGGATGTTCCGTTTACCTAACGATGAAGCCTTAATTAACCGGATGGGCTTTAACAATAAGGGTGTAGATGTAATGGCTGAGCGTTTGCGCTTGCTAAAAGATAAACATCCTGATATTGTAGTTGGTGGAAACATCGGTAAAAACAAGGCTACTCCAAATGAAGATGCGGTAAACGATTATATTAAATGTTTCGATCGTCTTTTTGATGTGGTCGATTATTTTGTGGTGAATGTAAGTTCGCCCAATACCCCGGGTTTACGCGAACTGCAGGAAAAAGAACCATTAAAAAAAATCCTCAATACTTTGCAGCAACGCAATCGTAAAAACGATATTTCACGTCCGATTTTATTGAAGATTGCGCCTGATTTAACTGATGCGCAACTGGACGATATCATCGAAATTGTAGCGGAAACGAAGATTGCTGGTATCATTGCCACCAACACAACCATTAGCAGGGAAAATCTGGCTACAGAAAAAGACTTGACTACGCAAACCGGTGGTTTGAGCGGCAAACCTGTTAAAGAACGCTCTACAGAAGTGATCCGTTATCTTTCGGAGAAATCAAGCAAGGCCTTTCCAATTATTGGGGTAGGTGGTATTCATTCGGCAAAAGATGCCAAAGAGAAATTAGATGCTGGTGCGTCTCTGGTTCAATTGTATACTGGTTTTATATATGAGGGGCCAGGGCTGATCAAAAGCATCTGTAAAGAGTTGGTTTAAACATATTCACCCTGCACCGAGCCATCACTCGCTTCTCGCCTGCGGGTTTTACGCGATTATTAGGTTTAGTAGCAAGGTTTGTCTATAAAAGCGGGGCTGAAATTGCCAAAAGAGCAGAACCAGCCGTTTCCTAATCATTATTGATATTTTTTCTTTTTTAGGAAATGAAAGTTCAGCGTTTCATGGGTACTTTAGCCCCGCCATCCGCTTTACTTCACCCGATGGAAAAGATCGGGTTCGTGTTCGCTTCTGTCAGGTTTATAAACAACGGCTTGCTTTCAGTGCGCCGGCTCAGTTAAATAAACCCGATTGTCGGGAAGAGCTTCCGATCCTTCATCGGAACCCGCACCAAAAGCGGGGCTGAAATTGCTAAAAGAACGGAATCAGCCGTTTCTTAATCATTATTAATGTTTTTTCTTTTTTAGGAAATGAAAGTCCGGCGTTTCATGGGTACTGTAGCCCCGCCATCCGCTTTACTTCACCCGATGAAAAAAATCGGGTTCGTGTTCGCTTCTGTCAGGGTTTATAAACAACGGCTTGCTTTCAGTGCGCCTAATCATTATTAATATTTTTTCTTTTTTAGGAAATGAAAGTTCAGCGTTTCATGGGTACTTTAGCCCCGCCATCCGCTTTACTTCACCCGATGGAAAAAATCGGGTTCGTGCTCGCTTCTGTCGGGTTTAGTTAACAGCGGTTTGCTTCAGGGTACCAAACTTTGTTAAATAAACCCGATTGTCGGGAAGAGCTTCCGATCCTTCATCGGAACCCGCACCAAAAGCGGGGCTGAAATTGCCAAAAGAACGGAACCTCCATTTCCTAATGATTATAAAAGTCTTTTATGTTTAGAAAATGAAGGATAGCGTTTCATGGGTACTTTAGCCCCGCCATTCGCTTTACTTCACCCGATGGAAAATAATCGGGATGCTTATGATTGTTTATTTAACAAGGTCTAAATTTTATGATTAAATGCTATTTGCGAGGCCTGCTTCAAATAGAGGGGTATCATACATGAAATATGCTGAGAATAGGTGAAAAACTATTTCTGACGGCTTACCATCTCATTAATCCAGATCGGTGCAAAGGGAGAGGTACAGCCTTTAGAAACAGGATAATCGCGGTAAATGCCAAGTTTTTCGCCGATGGCTAAGGCTCTTTCTCTATAATCAGGATGGTTAATGCCAATCTGAGCCAATGCGGTATTCATCGTCCATTGGATTTCTGGTGCTGCAGTAGGCATTTCTTTTTCGATCCGATCAAGAATTGCTGGGATGTCTATTCCTTCAGGTGCTCTGGTTATACGTCCGCTGGTTAAGCTCCAGCCTGCGCGGGCCAGCATCATATTTCCAGAATTCATCCATTTTTCCCTGAATTGTTCCTTATCGGGGTATTCTTTCACGATATAATTGTAAAACCAATCAGCTGCCCAGGTAAAGTTTTCTGAAGCGACCATTTGTTCAATCTGTGCCGCAGACAGCGCTTTTGGTTTAAGGATTAAGATTGCCAGCAGTCGGGCATCAATATTTTCAGTTTCCCAGAGTTGAAGTGCAAGTTCATGATCGGTTTTGATCTTTTTGGCTATTGCCCTGATGTCGCCCATTTTAACGCCAAAAATGTTTTCTCGGGCGCCGTTCTTAATGTGCATGGCGCGGACTTTCTCTTCGCCGAGTGATTCTAGTTTTGAAAGGGTTTCTGTAAGATTCATGTCATCGTAAATCTGATAGCATAAAGTTAAGATTTTAGGTAGTTAGTATACATCGTCACCCTGAATTTATTTCAGGGTCTATCTTGTGGTAAAGATGCTGACCACGTAGTAGCTACAAGACAATTGAGAATACGACCACAACTTGTAAAACAAGTTCAGCATAACGATTGAATTAGAAAAGAGGCTTAGGATTGCAATAAATACTGTGAGTATCAAAAATACTAACGCATAAAAAAAGCATCCTTTGATCAGAAGGATGCTTTAAATCTTTAAGAAGAATTTCTAAAAACTATTTTGCCAAAGTAGCCAAAACAGCATTGTTTTTAGCTAATTGATCGTTTTTAGGTTGTGCAGAGCGGCTTCCTAACTCAATGTTAGTTGCTCTCTTTAAAAATGCTACCTCTTGGTGAGCTGTATTTTTATTTCTTCTGTCTTTTCTTTTTAATCTGGTAACTGCCATGGTAATAACCTTTTAATTATTTTATTTGTACAAATGGAGGTCGAGAGCGGATTCGAACCGCTGTAGAAGGTTTTGCAGACCTCTGCCTAGCCACTCGGCCACTCGACCCTTAAATTCAAGGCTGCAAAAATAGCAATTATTAGTTAGCCCGCAAATAATATCTCAATTTAATTTCGAACTCGCACTAACTCAGCACAAAAGATTGCCGCACTTACTGCCACGTTTAACGATTCGGCTTCGCCAATTCTCGGAATGGTTACCGGTTTATTTATTTTTTTGATCACTTCTGCTGATATTCCCTTTCCTTCATTACCTAAAATCACCAATCCTTCAGCCCCCCATTGCGTTTTGTAAATCGATTCGCCATCCAACAATGCCCCAAATACAGGGATGGTATTTTTCTCCAGTAATGCTGGTAAATCTGCTTCATAAATATCTACCCTTGCCAAAGAGCCCATGGTGGCCTGTACCGTTTTTGGATTGAATACTTCTACACAGTCTGCAGAACAAATGATGTTTTTAAAGCCAAACCAATCTGCCGTTCTGATTATGGTACCCATATTACCCGGATCCTGAACGCCATCTAAAACCAAAGTGAACTGATTTTTTAGCGCTTTTAGCGCTAATTCTCTGTTTTTGGGGATATGGACGAGTGCTAAAAAGCCTTGTGGCGTTTGCAGCGTACTAATCTTGTCTAATTCGGCGTTCTTTACTTCAAATAAGTTTATATTTGCAGGCAATTTGGGTAACAAATTGTATTGTTCGCTGTTGTAAAATATAGTATGGATCTGGTAGCTTGATTGAAAAAATTCTTTTATGGATTTTATACCTTCAACAATAAATAAACCATGTTCTTTACGGTATTTTTTTTGATGTAACGACTTTATAAAACTAATCTGTGATTTTGAAAGCATACCAAAACTCAATAAATATTAAACTGAAAAGCACTGCAATATTACTATTTATTATTGTTTTAATTCAGGCCTGCTCATCAACTAAATACATTGCCGACTATCAATCGATAGTGAAAAAGGTTACTATTGATAGTGTTGATGCTAAATTTGAAGAACAGGCATACAATTATGTTCAGAAAGATATCAGGCCGGCATCTAAGTTGAGTATCAATGTGCCTTTGTACAATTTATTCAACACAAAAGATGGTCGGTATAAAACCAGTGATATTAAGCCGTTTGGTACGCCACCCGCCATTTTAGATAGTACGTTGGTCGAGATTTCCAGAACACAGATACAGAAGTTTTTAAAAAGCAAAGGCTACCGCCAGGCCGAAGTAACCTCAGCCATAAAGATTGCAGATAAAAAGGCCGAAATTGTATTCAGCGCAAAACCGGGGCCTGCTTATTTTATTGAGAAAATTTCCGATTCGATCCCAAATGCAAATATTAGGAACCTTTACCAATCGAATAAGGCTAAAATATCCCATTTACACAAGGGAATGCAGTACGATGAAGACTCTTTAACTTATGAAAGGGAGCAGATTTATCGCATTATGAAAGAAAATGGATATTTCTATTTCTTAAGACCTTATGTGAATTTTGATGTATATGGTGCCGAAGCAAACTCTAAGACTAACAAAATAGATTTGAATCTTAATGTAACAGATCCTGCAAACGGTGAGCACAAGCAGTTTAATATTGGTTATACCCACATGATTATTGCACCTAACCCTGATGGGTTTCCTGATTCGGTGCGTTATAAACTGAGTAAAGATACGCTTAATGGCATCATATTTACCGATTTTTCCAAACGCTACCGTAGAAACCCGATTGTAAGGTATGATTTTCTAAAACAGGGCGAACTTTATGATATCCGGAATGAAAACCTTACTTATGACCGTTTATATGAACTTAACATTTTCAAAAACGTAAAGATCGATTATTTTAGACGGGACAGTACTTCAAATAAGGTAAATACCGTAATTCAGTTGATTCCGCAAAAGGTGATGAGTAACCGTGTGGAGGGAGAGGTGCCATTTAATGGGGGTACAGTAGGTTTTAACCTCAGTAATACCTATACCAATAATAATATTTTTAGGGGTGCAGAACGTTTCGAACTTCAAGTAAAGGGTGGTCTGCAATCAAGGATAGGCAACGGAGCTAGGCCTTTTAGTGATATTTACCAGCGAGATTTTTCGATTAGTGCCAGCATTACAGTACCTAGACTGATGATTCCTTTCTACAATCCGGTTTTGGGTGGTAACGGAATGCCGCACACTACTTTTTCAAGTAGTTATATTTATGCCTTGCAGAAAGATGTATCTGTAAGGAGGATTTTTATCAATTCGATCACTTATGATTGGTTTGAAACCAAATCTAAACTGCACTCTTTTACGCCCTTGAATTTTGAATACCGTTTTGGCAGTTTAGATCCTAATGTGGATGCTGAAACCGTATTGAATAACCTTTACTACTCAACATTATTAGGACGTAAAGATTTAACGCTGGGCATGAAATATACCTATACCTTAAATGCAAATAAGCTGAATGAATACCGCTCTTTTGTTTATTTAAGGGCAGGAATGGATATTGCGGGTAATATGTTGCAGGGGATATCTAAATTAACAGGCAATAAGAACGATCCGGCAAACAACGACCCGGCAAAAATATTTGGCTTGCCATTTAACCAATATATGCGTCCGGAGGTTGACCTGAGGTGGTACAAACATTTAGGCGGTGAAAGGCAATTTGTTGCACGTTTAAACGCAGGTGTAGCTTATGCCTATGGGAATTCGGTATTAACAGGTATTCCCTTTGAAAAACAGTTTTTTGCAGGTGGGTCGAATGGCATAAGGGCTTGGCAGGCAAGGACCATTGGGCCCGGAAACTATGATAGAGGGCTTTTAAGGAGTGATACCTTAAGGAAAGCGTTTTACGGGCTTGATCAGCTTGGGACCATGCGGATAGAAACGAATTTTGAGTACCGTTTTACCGTGGCCAAGAAATTTTTTGGCGCCACGTTAAAAGGAGCAGCCTTTGTTGATATTGGTAATGTATGGAACCTTCGTAAAGGAGAATCAATTCTGGTTGCAACCCCCACGCTTGATGAACAAACCGTATTTAAATTAAGTAAATTTGCACAACAGTTGGCTATTGGTACAGGTGTAGGCCTGAGATATGACGTGCAATATTTTGTTTTTAGGTTTGATGTAGGTTTGAAGCTTAAAGATCCGCAGTTTACAGGTTCGGATCAATGGGTTATCAGTAAGTTTTTATCTGGTGCAAGGGCATTTAAAGACAGTTATAACTTAACACATGCACCTGATACTTATCGGTTTTTACAATATAACTTTGGTATTGGTATGCCATTCTAATTAACCGAAAAGGCTTAATGCTTTGGGTTTTGTATCGGGATCTTTAAAAGAAAATTCTTTAAAGGGTTGCCATCTTTTATCCATGTGTTTGTAAACAGAAAAGGATGAAACCGAAAACTCGCGTTTAAATTTCCGGTCTTTAAATTCGGCAGCAATCTGTTTGAAAATGGGCGGTTTTACATCTCTAAATGCCAAAGTTAAATGTGGATTGAATTTTTCTTTTTTCTCTATTAATTTTAAAGGCTGTAATGTTTTGGTAATCTGTTTTTCCAGGTTCATTAACCCTTCATTTTGTTCAACATCGAGATAAAAGGTATGCTCCAGAAATGAATTAAAGTTTCGGAGTACCTGTGTAAATGGCTCACTGAAAGAAGCATCTTCTAAAGCTTTAAAAAATCTTTTTTCTGCATCGTAAGCTGATAGTTTTATCGGTGGGTATAAGGTGATGTGTGCCGGCCGTTTTAATGATTCATGCACATTAAATTTCTCTGAAATGTATGTTCTAATTTCATCGATGTCTTCTGCTATAGAAACAGGAGGGACTAAACATACTAAAAATAGATTTTCCATAAAACGAATTTACTAATATTTTTAGTAATTTTAAAATAAATTATTGTGTTGTTGCTGTTGGTTGAATTAGATATCCTTTTTTCGAAAAGCAGTTATAGTAGCATTTTGGTTATTGCAGTCCCGCTCCCGCTTCTGCCGATTGAAATAATCGGCATCCCGTTTCGATCGGGTCTAGGAGGCTTAAAAAGTACTACTATCCGTTGTGAAATAAACCCGACCGGCAGCGTTATCCCGATTGATGGTGATTTTATTTAACGGTTTATCTATCGGGATTAAGCAAAGGGCGGGACGGGTATAACCGAAGCACCACAGGCCTTGCTTTTCTAAAAAAAAGAACATATTTTAATTTATAGAGAAAGATTGCTTCGGCTCGCGCCTATCCAGCCTCGCAATGACGATTCGTGGTGAAAATTTAATTCGAAAATGTCAGACGAGGTTCTTTAATCCATCAAATATACTTTCGAAAAAGGTAGAAAGGTTTAAGCCATTGCTGTGATTAAAATACACAAATACCAGAAAAACAATGACCACAAATATGATCAGTTTGCGGAAGGCAAAGGCAATAATTACCAATATAATAGGAATAATGAAAAGCCATAAACTGTTTATAGCGTACGGACTTAAATCAGTGTCTTTTTTATACACATACACCAGTTTACTATGCGTACCAGAGTCGTTTTGATGTTTGATGTAAACGAAGGTAGATTTATCGATTGGTAAAGGCAGCACCGCTATGCCATCGTTAAATTTTAATACCTGTGTAAAACCACTTACACTAAAGGTGTAGGTTCCGTTTATATTTTCGTTGGGGTTGTTTAGCGAATCGGCGGCTATTATGGCCAGTTTATTGTTTTTGAGCAAATTTTCTTTTACCAGAAAATTATTGATTGCTGCGGTTTGTGCATGGCTGAAAAACCCGATTAAACACAGCGAAAGCAAGAGTAAGATTCGTTTCATTCGATAGAACGTTTATTGTAAATTAAATAACCGATATGCAATAATACACCATTTCTTTTAACAGCATCATTATATAAATTATAACTTAGGCTAACCGGCCCCAGAGGGGAGTGATAAACCAGGCCAGCGGTACCCGCATAACGTAATTTTGTAATGGGCTTTGCGTAATTTATATCCTGGAAATTATTCAGCTCAAACTCTTTATGAGGTAAAAATAAATAACCTTCTAATCTAAAATCAAGATTTTTTTTAACATTATAAATATTTTTTATTCCGCCGGCGGCATAGGTGGTTGCCCTAAACTTATCCAGAAATAGCGAGCGGCTATCTTGCAGCGGGTAGAAGGCCGGAGCGGTTAAAAGTGTTGCATAATAGTTGCTAAATAAAGGTTGGTTAGAGAAAACGCCTTCCACAATATAACCTAATGTATATTTTTTAAGGTGTAAAAAGTAGTTTTCCTGGGTAAGTTTTATACTTCCCCATTGGCGCAAATGACTACTGCCCGGAATTTTTACAAATCCCGGGGTGTTGCGGAAAATATTGCCGGGATTATAGTTTTCGCGGCCTGTGGTGTAATTGAAACTTAGCGAAAAGCTCTGGCCATTGGTGGCATATTGTTTTCTGTTCAGCGAATTTTTTTCGAAGTTTAACGAGCCCCTGAAACCGTTGAATATGGTTTGGTCTAATAAATCGCCTACCGCAAAGGTATTGTTTGGGCTATAGCGATCATTATTATTTATAAAAGTAGAATGGAGAACAATTTTGGTATTGTAATTTAAGGGCATTCCCATCATCAGGTCAATCTTACGGTCAGATTGTTCGATGTAAATGGGGCGTGGGTTTTCGATAAATATCTGGCTGGTATTATAAAAATTCCAGTGATTATAGGTTAATTCTGCGGCCAGAAACAAGGGTAGTCTGGTTGGATAGTCTACCCGGCCATTAACCTGTACCGATTCGTAAAAGCGGCCAGAGTAAAAGCTGGTTCCAAAAGTATACGATTTTCGGTTGAGGTAATTGTACTGGGCACCCAAAAAAACGTTGCTGATGGGTCTTGTAGATATATTGCCGCCTAGTTCGAGTTTGAAGCTCTTTTTCGGCTGTGCCACCACTTCAAAGGTATAACTGTCTGTTGCTGCCTGATATGAAATTTTAGGAAATACAGTTTCGAAAGTTTGGTCGGCAACCAGTTTATAATACCCTCGTTTAATATCTTGCAGATTAAAAGTAACTTTATCACTTTTGAAAAGCCTTTCTACATATTTTTTCTGCTGACTGTTTACACCGGTTACGATGATGCTGCTGAACTTTAGATCTGGCTTTTTCGCATTAAATTTTTCCCTTCTTTTTGCCAGTTCTTCATCGCTCACTCTTTTGCTGATTAAAGCTTTAATCCTTGGCATATCGGCTATTGTTGCATCATAGCCTTTTTTAATCAGCTCTTCTACCGGAGCAAAATTAGTTACGCTGTAAGTAGCTAAATTGGGTTGGATGTATACACCATTTTTCCCGATCATGGTAGAATCCGATTTGGATAGAAACATGTATACCAAAAAGCGGTTCATTAAACGATCGTCGATGTTTTTAGGGTATTCGTTATAGGTTTTTGAAGAAACATTCGCACCGATCACAAAATCTGGCTTAAAGTCTCTTTCCATTACATCAGCAGGGAAATTGTTGTAAAGGCCTCCATCAAAAACGTACTTTCCATCTAGTTTAATGGGCCGGTAGATAATCGGAACCGTCATGGTTGCCCTTACTGCTTCTGCTAAACTTCCTTTGCTTACTGTGATACTTTTTTGTGAAAGTACATCTGCAACCATACAACGATAGGGAACAAAAAGATTATCGAAATTATCTTTAGAAACGGCTGAAGCCTGGGCAAAAAGCTCGAGAAAGGCAAAATTTAATGGAATATCGTTAATCAGGTTAGAGCGGAAACTGAAATGAAAACCGGTATCAATAGCCACTTTTGCAGTAAGCATAGAAGCATTGGGCGCATTTTTCTGGAAATAGTAGGTGTAATCGCTGGTGTATCTACCATTTACCCAGTTCTGGAAGTCGTTGCTTAGTGCAATTTTTTCTATCTCTGCAGGGCTATAACCTGCGGCATACATGGCGCCAACAATTCCGCCCATAGATGTGCCGGTAATGTAATCGATAGGGATGTGGTTCTCTTCTAAAGCCTTTAATGTGCCAATGTGTGCCAATCCTTTCGCACCACCTCCGCTAAATACAAGACCTACCTTTTGCGCCCGTAATTGGTTACAGCACAGAACGAAGAGGATCAGCAAAAATCTTTTAAAAGTTACCACCCTTAAAAATAGGGGTTTTCTTTTAAATTAGTTCAACATGAAAATGTTATAAGTTAAAATTGTGGCAAAACTTACCCAAAGGAAATATGGAATAAAAATCAGTCCTGCCCATTTGTTTACTTTATAGAACATGGATGCATTGATGACAATGATGATCAACAGTAAAATAATTTCGGCCAGGGCAAAACCTATCTCGTGCAGATAAAAGAAAATAAACGACCAGCCCAAATTCAAAATTAACTGGATTAAATAAATAGCAACTGTTCTGGGAAAATGAACAATTTTATCGCGTCTAACCCACACCAAATAAGCTGCAATACCAATAAGTATATATAGTGTAGTCCAAACAGGTGCAAAAAGCCAGTTTGGTGGATTAAAGGATGGTTTGTTTAAGGTTGGGTACCAGGTTTTAACCGATTGAGCGGTTGCCCAGCCTCCTAAAGCACCAATACCCAGTGTGATGGCTATATTAACAAGAAAAGCTAAAGGTTTAAATTTCATGCGCTAAATTTGAGTTTAAACAACAATAAAACCTAAATGTTTTATCATCTGCCAATGCCCGGCACTATTGGAAGGCTTTCAGTGCCGTCATTTCCAATACTTTGTACCGCAAATAAATAATTGTCTTTACTGTAGGGTAATCTCAATTCGGTGGCAGAAGTGAAAAATTTCTTTTCCCAAACGGCGCTGCTGGTTTCGCGCATTAAAACATAATAGCCCTTTACTGCACCATTAACAGGTGCTTTCCAGTATAAAAAGGTAGAGTTGCTCAGGTTTTTTACATCAACTTTTACTTCGGTAGGGCTTGAGGGCGCTTTGGCCAGATTGGCCAAAACCGCAATATTTACACCTGTATTTTTACGTAAATATTCGAAATCCATAAATTCCTGAAGGTCGCCATACCTAACGCCTTTCTCCGTTCTAAGGTCCTGGTGCTGGTGATCGAAGTTTTCGTTCATTTCGGTTATGCGCACTGCTGTAAATCCATTTTCTACGAATGGGGTATGATCTCCGCCACGGAGAAATCTATCGTTCCTGTAAATTAATTTAACTTCTAGCTGATCTACATAACGTTCGCCTATTTCTTTAACATATCTTGCCAACTGGCGGCTTTTACCATCGTTCTCTAAGCCAAACTGACGGATGCTCTTCACATTTTTATCCAGATCGAAGCTGGGTAAGCCCTCACTAAATACACGTAGCCTGGTATTGTCGATGATTTGCGTTTCGCTACTGTTGTTGCTGCCGATCATATCATTATTTAACATGGCATCTACATTCCAGTTTTCTTTTTTCGCTTTTGCTGCCATAAAACCAGAGCCTAATAAAGATTGTTCTTCACCGCTTACAGCTACAAAAATTATGGTGGCAGAAAATTTATATTGACTCATAATTCTTGCAGCCTCAATTACGCCTGCAACACCACTACCATCATCATTAGCGCCGGGCGCATCACTGGTTCTGTTCATTACATCGGTAACACGGCTATCAAGGTGCCCGCTCACCACATAAACACGTTTGTCGTTTGCATCAGTGCCTTTTAGTACGGCTATAGCATTGCCCAAAAGTGTAGGCTGATCTACTCTTTTGCCATCGGGTTTAAATGTAATGGTATCCAGGTACGCGGTAAGCCTGCCATCACTTTGCCTGGCAAACTGATTAAACTTATTTACGACCCAATTTCTGGCAGCCCCAATTCCTTTCGTTTTACTTTTAATATCACTAAGCGTATTTCTTGTTCCGAAAGAAACCATTTTACTGATATATGATTTTAGCGAATCCTGGTTTACAGCCTTAACCATTTTATCAATATCCTGATTTCGGTTAACCACAACCTGTGCCTGTAGAGATAAACTTATGGTAACAAAAAGTAGGGGTGTGTAGATTTTTTTCATCTGTCGGTTTTTTCAGGAATAATGATTTTATTTAAAACGAATATATTGAATGATTCCTTGAATACAGGCGGTTTAAACCTAATCTCTTGTAACATTTTGGGCATAAAAAAAGCCCTTCGAAACTAATCAAAGGGCCCAGGCTTAATTTTAATATTACCTTGCCACAGTTAATGCAAGTTCTTGTGTCCGGTTCCAGTTACCGAAAGCTTTTTTAGCTGAAGCTTTGGCCGTATTTAATTCAATATCTCCGGCAATGGTTAAAAATGTTTTTTCCGGAGAAAGCTGGCTATAAAAGTTTTTAACATCGGCCAAGGTTAATGCATTAATCGAATTTTCATTTACCGTTTGGTCATAATCGTAATCCTGCAGTTTTAAACTGGCAATTAATTTAGCTTTCGCTGTATTGAAAGTTTTTTGATCGAAGCTGGCATTTTGAATTACCGAAGCCATCGTTGCCAGGTCTTTCTCAAGGTCAGCATTTACTGTAGCCAACTTACCGCTGTTATCTTTAAAGCTAATATTTGAGTTTTTATTTACGTTTTCGTTTAAAACCGCATTCAATAACTCTACTATACCATCTTTTTTGCCCTCAAAGGCCTTAGTATCTAAGGTAAAGCTAGAATATGCTTTTGGCGAACGTTCATTTTCCGAAATAATGATGTTCATGCCATTCTTAAGTTTATAGCTAACAAGTTCTTTAAAGTTTTGGGCTTTTGCACTATAAACCGATAAGATACTTAATGCAATGAATGCAATTGTTTTAATGTTGTTCATTTTGTTTTTTTTATTTTTTATGATTGATGATTTCTGTTTAATGCTTTAATAATCTACCTCGGGATGCTTGTTTTGGCTATTTCAAGTCGTTGGAAAGGCAATAATTTTAGACGAATGGGGAAATGCGCGCTTAGAAAATGTGGGTATATTTTTACAAATATATATTTTATTCATTTTGTTCATTATTTATTTGTGAAAATATTCCTCTGGGTTATGCTTAGTTTTAGTAAAGGATAATCTGATCATAATGAATTGTTTAGTGGATACATTAGCTATTTGTTTTGAATAACCAATAGGGTGTTTGTTTTTACCAGGCATTTGGCCATATTAGGCATGCAAAACTGCTCGATATTAATTATCTGAAGATGCAAGGTGATTGTGTGTAGATTTTTTGAATGAAAAGTATATTCGGTACTCTTCTTAAAATCCTATTAAACAAGCTGCCAGGACAAGTTCTTTCCGTGTACTCCGGTCATTCATTATCAATCTGGGCAAAATAGATGCTGTTGAAGGGATACTTCGGTATGCATAAAAATTGTCCCCCCTTATCTGGTGCTTATAAAATGATCCTGAATAAATGAATGCAAACATTATAACGAATGCAATTGATGAAAGCGAATAAAGCAAGTGATAAGGAATTGAACAGCATAGCTGACGTTTTAATTGTGGATGACCACGCAACAGATCAAAAGCGCTTATCAGATTGCCTTAAAGAATACGATGTTAGTTTTGTGGTTGCTGTAGATACCAATGAGGCCGTAAAAGCTTTAGCAGACCATACTTTTATGCTGGTCTTGATCGCAGCTGAGCTATTAGAAAATGATTCGTATAAAATTGTAGAGAAAATACGGGCCTATTCGTCTTCTGATGTTTCAATTGTAGCTATAATTGAAAAAGATTCAGATGAATTAAAAACACAGTGCTTTAATGCAGGGCTGGATGGCTGTTTTACCAGACCCATCTCGAGAATTGAACTGGTTGGTGTTTTGACCCATTTTTTACCAAATGATGTATTGTCGACCAAAAATATTCAGGTTAAACATGAGTTAGATGGATATGGTGCTATTTGATTTGGCCATCTGTAAGCAGGGAGATATTGCCTACGAAAGGGAAATGACAGGGGAATTTAAAAAGCTATTGCACATAATGCTTTCAACCATTTATGTAATTGGGGTAGGCCTTAAACTGAGCGTAGGCCTGCAAGCTATTGAAGATGATGATTTAAACGCAGATCATTATAGGTATCGGGCAAACCTGATTACGATGGACTGCGAAAAGGCTAAAGAAGAAGCACAGGTGTTTTTAGAACAATAACCTATACTTTTTCTTTGCCAGAAGGCTTTTAATTTACTGATTGCTGAAAATTATTAGGAGGCATAGAGATGATCAGATGCCGATTTTAAACTGATATCTTCAATAAAGTCTTTTATTTCCCTGATGGTTTCTTCAGGTTCGCTAATTTGCGGAAAATGCCCTGTAGCTTTCATTACAACCAAAAAATTCTCTGGTGTATTTTTATGGATAAATTCGCCGGCTGATAAAGGAGCCATCATATCGTTCGAACTTTGCAGGGTGAGGCTTGGTACTTCGAGGTTCTTTAATTTGTCTCTATAATCGGCCTTAAAAGTAGCCATTGCAAAGGCCAGGGCCACGCTTGGATCAGTAGCCTCGAAACATTCCTGTAAAAAATCAGCTAATTCGGGTTTTAAAGGGCTATCCATTACTACGGGTGCCAATTGCTTGCTCCAGGTTATATAATCATCTGCTATGTGCTCAAATATGGTCTCAATATCTTCAACATTAAATCCGCCGATATAATCACGATCATTTAAATACCTTGGCGAGGGGCCAATAAAAACTAATTTTTTAAATGCTTCCGGCATCTGTAATGCGGCAATCATGCCAATCATGCTGCTTACCGAATGACCAACAAAAATAATGTTGTTTAAATCAAGTGCTTCTATGATATCGATTACATCACAGGCATATCCTTCGAGCGTAGCATATTTCTGCCGGTCGTATTGGCTCAGGTCTGAATCACCAGATCCAACATAATCAAATAGTATTACTTTATAGTCGTTGAGAAAAGCATCTGTAATAAATTTCCAAGAACTTTGCGCACAGCCGAAACCGTGGGCAAATACAATTACCTGGCTACCTTCGCCAAGGATTTTTACGTTATTTCTGATGAGTATAGGATGCAAAATGTTTGGTTTTAATTCTATATTAAGTTAAGTAATGTTATTTATTTTTTTTTATAAAATAAATAATGAACGAAATGCATTACTGATTAGCCAATTTTATGTTTTGCACTTAATTGTTATCTTGCGTTATATCTGTACTAAAACGATTAAGTTGTATGAGAAACTGCATTCCTATAATATTGATAATATGCTTTTCAGCATTTTATGCGCAAAGCCAGGTAAACTTAAAAGCATTTAAACCCAACGGTGCCACAGTTTCTTCCAATAAAAAAGAACTTGTACTTACCTGGCCGGCTGGCAAAGGAACCTTAGGTAAAATGATTTTAGACCTTGATCGTACCAAACCATTGTTTAAAAGTTTATTGTTAGGTAAGCAGGGCGCCTTAAAAGAAGTTGCTGCCCATCTCGATCCTGCATTTGTGCTAAGAATAGGTAAACGCACCTTAAGTCCAAACAGTGGGGGCTGGGATGTTTTTTTCGACCGGGTCCCCACAAGACCATATACCACAAATGTTGTAAAATTCGAAAGAGGAGCGGCCAGTGTTTCTACAAAGGGCTCGCAAACTGTGGTGCGAATAAATGGCGTTCAGTGCGAAACCTTTAGCGGTGCTTTAGAAATAACACTTTACAATGGAAGCCCTTTGTTTAATGTGGCTGCAGTAGTTTCAACCCCAAAAGATTCTACAGCTATTTTATATGATGCCGGATTAACGAGCAAAAAAGACGCCTGGGCCAATATTGCCTGGAGTGATGTAAAAGGTAATCTTCATGCTGAGAAAGCTGTTAAAACAGATGCGAGTAAAAATCTTGAGGTAAAATACCGTACCGTTATCGGCGAAAATACAGCAGGAAGTTTGGCGGTTTTTCCTGCGCCGCATCAATATTTTTATCCATTGGACGAAGCTTTTAACCTTAAATTTACCTGGAAAGGCAGTAATTATTTAAACTTAATCCCCGACTTTGGTATTGGGATCAGGCAGGATCCATTGGGCGATAAGCGTTATGTGCCCTGGTTTAATGCACCGCCAAATACCCAACAGCACCTTAATTTTTTCTGTTTATTGAGCACTGGGAAGGCAGGAGCAGCGTTGGATGAAGTTAAAAAGTTTACGCACGATGATACTTATGCGCCCTTGGCAGGTTATAAAACAATGGCTAGCCATTTCCACAATGAGTTTATTTCTGACGTAGTGCTCAGCGGAAAAGCCGTTCCAGAAAAGCCTGAATTTGTTGAGGTGTTGAAAAAGGCTGGTTTAAATATTGTTAAGCTTGCCGAATTTCACGGGCCAGGCCATCCTAAAGGACCAGATTCTGTTCGTTTAAAAGAATTAGATGCCTTATTTAAACAGACTAAAAGATTATCCGATCCAAATTTTTTACTGTTACCGGGAGAAGAAGCCAATAATTTTTATGGTGGACATTGGCTGGCATTTTTTCCTAAACCAATTTATTGGGTGATGTCGAGAAAAAGCAATCTGCCTTTCGAAACCAACGACCCTAAATATGGTAAAGTTTACCGCATTAATGATAAAGCAGAAATGCTTAAATTACTGGAACAAGAACATGGCTTAGCCTGGACTGCCCATGCCCGAACAAAGGCTTCCACGGGTTACCCAGACAAATATAAAGAAGAAGACTTTTTTAAGTCGGAGACTTTTATGGGCGCCGCATGGAAAGCTATTCCCGGCGATCTTTCTTTACCAACCTTAAGTAAAAGGGTATTGAACCTGATGGATGATATGGCCAACTGGGGGTTGAAAAAACACATTATTTCGGAGGCTGATATCTTTACCATTACTGAGCAAAATGAAATGTATGCACACTTAAACGTGAATTATTTACAGCTGGATAAGGTACCTAATTATGCCGATGGCTGGCAGCCTGTTTTAGATGTAATGCGGAAAGGCAAGTTTTTTGTATCTACAGGTGAGGTGCTGATCCCGAGCTTTAATGTTAATGGAAAAGGCGCAGGAGAGATTTTGAAGGTTGATAATAACGGAAAGGCAAAGATAAACATACAACTCAACTGGACATTCCCTTTAAGCTTTGTCGAAATTGTATCGGGTGATGGAACGAAAGTTTACCGAAACCGCATTAATTTGAATGCTACACAGGCTTTTGGCAAAAAGGATTTTAGTTGGCCGGTAAATTTAAAAGGCCGGCGTTGGGTAAGGGTAGAGGCCTGGGATGTTGCTGCCAATGGAGCTTTTACACAAATGGTTTGGTTGGAGTAATGGTTTCCCATTACTCGCCGTGTGTCATCCTGAGCAGAGTCGAAGGCCCTTTGATGCAAATGTAATTTGTAAAAAAAAATCTCTATTATCGTCCTCGTTTGTAACGAGGATGAACGGGAAAGGCGATTTTATCGCCATTGTTTTTTTCTTTGTGCATTACAAATGCACATCTCGCTAATCCTCGTTACAAACGAGGACTATTTGGGTAATGGCTCTACCTGAGATCGTCATTTCGAGCGGACCCGATAGCTATCGGGTGCAACGCAGTCGAGAACCCGAAGGCTCAGCGAAGCTAAATCTATATTTAACAGATCTCTCTCCCGAAAATTCGGGACTACGCTTCAGTCGAGATGACGACACGCTTTTATTCTCATAGCGTTCAGAATGACAGCAGTTTTTTCATACTGATACTATACCGCATCATCTTTAAACCTTCTAATGGCGAGATAAAAAAAGGTAATGGAATATAAACCAGCTAACAATCCCGCACATATAGCCGATGGGGTAATTCCAAAATCGTGATTTTTAGGGAAAGAGAAGTGCAGTGCGAGCATCAATGCAAATACCACCACAATGCTGTACAAGCCATTTAAACCTGCTTTTTTCAATATAAAAGGATAACCTGTAATTTTTTCGTCTACCTTATAGTTAATGGCACCGGAGTGTTGCAACAGCTTTATTTTTTTTAAAATATCGAGGGTAACCATAAAGGGCAGGAGCAAAGACATGGGCAATAAAAACCTGGCCAGATTTTGCTCTCCACTAAATAAATGCACCGAATTTTGCGCTTTAAAAGCAAAATATGGCACTACAGTATTCAATACCGTGTTTGGGATAAGGTGTATCAGCAGGTTTTTGCGCACAAACTTTCGCCAGTTCGTCACTTTTGCCTGCTCATCATATTCCACTTTATCAGACATTGACCAATTCATTTAAATTTTCCTTAATCAGTTCCATCACCCTGTCTTTGATCTGCCAGGCTTCAAATTCCCGAAGGAATGATTCATTTGACATAAAAGAGAAATCCAGCTGTCCGTTAAAAGTGCTGCATACTAAAGTATTGGCATTTTTCCACGGGAAAGCAACCGTAGGACTATAAATGGTTTCAATAGAAAAATTCTGATAATCCTTCGGGATGTTTAAAAGCCCCATGTTGCTGAGCGTCACATCGTGTGTGCCCTTTGTTGTTTTCAAAAAGCCAATCATTTTATTTACCGATGAATGGAAATACTCGCTCATGTTTAACAGGTCGTGGACTTTCATTTCTGCTACTTTTGCTTCCAGATCGGTTTTTAAGGTTCGGGTTTTTGTCCAGAAATCATTTTCGCCCTGCGTTAGTTTTAACTCTACAATGGGTGCAAAGGCAAACATGGTATCTTGTTTTATGGCCTCTATAAACCGCCTGATATCAACCGGGCAGATCACTTTGCCATGGGCTTTGGTGCCTTGTACATGTTTAAAAGCTTCCATAAAGGCCACACAGATGGTTGCATGCACGGTTGTGTTTTCTTTCTTACACTTAATTAACAGATTTTTGGTATCCTCTGCACTGATTTTCCAATGAACGGCGTAATTGCTCCTGTCTATATTATTGTTCGAAGTAGATTTAAAAAAGAAAAACAAACGGCCAAACGCTGCAAAAATTTTTCCTTTAAAATGGCCCGCCTTACTGATTACAAAATCTTCTGGTAAGAGGTCGCGAACAGAAAGAAATGAAGGATAAGGAGCCAGATCTTGTTCAGGATCATCAATCAAAGTCATCAGCTCCCGCATTAGATTTAAAATGGTAGTTCCATCGCAAATACAGTGTGGAAGCACAAGCAAAAGGTCTGATTCGGTTTCTCCTTTTAACCAAACTAACCTGGCTAATGGCTCGTTTGGGGCATCAAAAAGTTTATACCATTCTATTTTTGATTGTTTTAACCAATCCTCGTCTGTTAAACGGTCAGCAATTCTAACGGGTATTTTGCTGATGTTTTCGTTATGTACGAAGTATGGCGTTTTGCCTGTGGCATCAATATTCATTTGTAGCAGTGGATGTTTCTGCTGGATTTTAAACAGTGCCTTGTGCAAATTTTCTTCATTGATTTTACCCGAAATCCTGGCGCCAAAAACACAGTTTAGCGGTGTTTTGGCATCAACGTGCATTATTCTTTCGCCTAAAATTAATCTTCTTTTCATGCAGTTGCAGTTAAAATCCCGATTGGTTTTTCAACCTGTTCTTTAAGGATAGCTATTACTTTTTCTTTTATAGCCTGTGCCTCTACAAATGGCACATAACCTTCGCTTGCCACAAAGGTAAAATCCATTTGATTGCGGTAGGTGGATACAATCATGGTGGTGGTGTTACCTAAGGGCCCCATTACCGAAGGACTGAATATGGTTTCTACTTCGAAGTTTCGGTATTGGTAACCGATGTCTATTTTGCCCAGGTTGGAAAACATACAATCATTACTCGATTTTCCATATTTTAAGAAATTGGTGAAGTTGTTTAACGCAGGGTGGCAAGCTTCCATCATCATCATCAGGCTGTAAGGATTTAGTTTGGCCGATTTATCATTCACATCTTTTTGTAAGGCCTTCACATTATCAATAAAGTCTTTTTCTGGCAACAGGGAAAGTACAATCATTAATCCGAAGGCAAAAATGTGGTCTTTTTTAATAATCGGGTTAAAGTTTCTGATATCAACCGGTAATGATATTTTGTTAAATGCTTTTTCTTTTCTCACCTCTTTAAAGGCTGTTAAAACTGCTGCACTCAACAAAGTATTTACAGTGAACTGATTGGCTTTGCAAAACTGGATGAGCTGTATAGTGAAATCCTGATCGAATTTCCAGCGCAGTATAAAATCTTTTTTTCGTTCAACGGCTACTTTTTTGATCGGTATGATCCAAAGTGCTAAAGTGGCAATTTTGCCGATCAGTCCGTTTTTGGTTCGGTTGCGGTAACTGTTTAGTACCTTTTTCGGAATCACATCCTTTATACCCATAATTGGAATTTCTTTGCCAATATTGGTATCAGGGTCATCCAAAAGCTGAAGCAATTCTGTTAAAATAGAAAGTGCCGAAGTGCCATCGCAAAGACAATGGTGATATACCATCAAAAATTCGGATACGGCTTTACCCTTTAACCATGTAATGCGGCAAAGTGGTGCAATGGAGGCATCAAAAACGGTTTTCCATTCATAGGTCGATTCCTCCTCCCAATGTTCATCATTTAACCTGTCTACAATGCGAATGGGGATGCTAAAATTTTCAGTAAGATTGGTTACAAACCAAGGCCTTTTATCTTCGTTAAAACGTATCGCAGCGGTTAACCAGGGGTGTTTTTTCTGGATTTTGAATAAGGCAAACCTTAAATCGTCTTCTTTGATTTCTCCCCTGATTTTGAAAGGTATTACAATGTTAAACGGGCTTTTTCCATCACCGTATAACATCCTTTCGCCAAATAACAGTTTTCTTTTCATTTTTTAGTATTATAAAGGTTTGGTCATCCCGAATTTATGCGTTCCGTCATCCTGTTCCGATAGCTATCGGATTTATTTCAGGATCTTAATAGCAGGAAAGATGCTGAAACGAGTTCAGCACGACGACCGTCCTTAGCGACCGTATTGTTAAAGTTGACAACTCACCATTAAGCCGTTTCCACAGCTTGTGCTGTTTTTGTAAAATCTTCCAACAATTGTACAGCCTTATCATTACCGCCGGCTGCGATAAATGTTTCTTTTATTTTTTGAGCGGCCTCGCGGTATTTCGGGTTTTCTAAAAGCTCGAAAACAGTATCTCTTAAATCGCTGATACGTAATCGTTTGTAACGGATGCTTACTCCGCAACCTGCTTGTTCAATTAGTTTTGCAGTGTGAAAATGATCATAGGCGATGGGTGTGATCAGCATCGGTAAACCGTTTGTGAACGTATCGTTTACAGTATTAAAACCTCCATGACAGATTACCGCATCCATGTGTGGCATCAGCTCTGATTGCGGCACAAAACCGTTTACGATAAAATTATCAGGCCATTTTTCGAAAATATCAGGATTGGTGGCTGCAACAATGGTTACGGGCTGGTTTTCGAAAGCAGTAATCAGTTTTTGGAAAAATTCTTTACGGATGTCAACCAGCAAAGTACCCAACGAAACAAAAACTTTAGGGGTGGTGGCTTGACTTAAACGTTCCCAATCAAAAGGGGCTAAATTTGGCCTGCCTTTTACCGGGCCAACAAAATGCATATGCGGTGGCTTGTCTTCGAAACCTGCAAAAGCCTGTGAGGTAAAAACCATATTCAACTGGTGCGAATGGATGTGGATATCATCGCTATAAATGCCTACTTCTCTTTGTAAACCTTTAATTAAGTTTTGTTGCCATTCGAATATTTTGGGTGCACTGTTAGCCGTATCGCCCATTACATCTGGTGGTACTGGGGTAGTGGTAACAGATGGTATGCCCTTTAAATGTGCACTTAATGCACCAGCAAAGGTAATGCAGTCATTAATAATTACATCGGGTTTCCAGGCATCAACAAAGTTGTTCAGCCCTTTCATCATCATTTTGGCAAAAGGAACATAGGTTTCTTCGAGGGCCAGTTTCATTACCTCCGGACCAGAACACGCAGGGCCATCATCCTGACGTTCTAAAATGCGTTGTATTTCATCTGCATACTCAGCCAGATCTTCTTCAGGGTAAATAAATTCGCCACCTTCAGGTAAATGTACCTGCGCAAGTGGGGTAATACCCAGCCATTTTACCTCATGGCCGCGGGCCAGCAAACTGGCGCCAATACTTAATGTTGGACTGATATGGCCAAAAAAAGGCGGGACAACGAAAAGGAATTTTGACATAATGTATAATTAACTGATGAATACGTTTGAGGTTTTGTTGCTTAAAGCTTCCAATAAATCGGCGGCACTTTCTGTTCCACCAGCCTGGATAAAAGATTGTTTAATCTGTTCTGCAGCAATTTTATAACTTTCGTTCTGCAGCACTTTATTTACTGCTTCTTTAAGGTGATTAGCTTTAAAACGGTTAAAGTTTAAACGCTCTCCGGCACCTACCCTGAAAACACGTCCGGCAACATGGCTTTGATCGTATGCTATTGGAATAACCACCATGGGCAGGCCATTCATCAAGGTTTCGCAAACGGTATTATGTCCGCCATGGCAAACTACAGCATCGAGGTGAGGTAAAAGTTCTAATTGCGGTACCTGGCGCTGCACTGTAAAATTGGCTGGCCATTCCTCAAATAAAGCAGGATCAGAAACCACAACCACATGTAAGTCTTCATTGGCGAAAGCCTCAATTACCTTGGCAAAAAAGGCTTTTTTATGCTCATGATCGAAGGTGGTACCAATGCTGACCAATATTTTTGGTTTGCTGGTATGAAATGCTTCCCAGCGGAAAGGAATTGTAGTTTTGCGGCGGTTAAAAACAGGACCTAGAAATTTAAAATGCTCAGGTAAATCCATCTCCCCGAAAAAATCTCTGGAGGTAAATACCAAAGTGGCAAGATCAGAGCAGGCAATAGAATCTGTAGTATTTATACCGAATTCTTTTTGCAGGGCTACAATCTGATTTACTTCCCACTCATGCACTTTAGGCAGCTCATCCATTACTTTTATGGCTGCTGGTGCGGTAACAGAGGTAACATAAGGATAGTTTTTATTGCTGGCGGCAATTGCTCCGGCAAACATTTGATGATCGGTTATCACCATATCGGGTTTGAACTGATCCAATATATCGGCTATGCCATCATAACTGTGCCTGTTAAGTGGAATTAATACTTCCTCGTACAGAAATTTGATGCTATCGATGCCGTAAACAATCTTTTTAGTGATGATATCGAGGTATTTTTCTGAATCTTTTTTCTGTTGATCGTTTTGGTCGTAACTGATCAACAGCAACTCGCCTCCAGCAGGAAGTTTATCGCCTAATGATTCATCTAAAGTAATCCATCCTACACGGTGGCCTCTTTCAAGCAAGGCAGTCCCCATACTCAGTGTAGGATTAATATGGCCAGTTAGCGGAGGAACAACAAATACAAATTTTGCCATAGTGTTTAATTTTATATTTCCTGAAAGAAGTTTAACAATGCTTCGGCGATTACCAATGGTTGCTGTATCGGGATATTATGATCTCCCCGCACAGCAATTAACGAGGCATTTTTGATCATTCCATCTAAATGTTTACCTGCATTAAGGCAATTGGAATCGGTGCCGTACAGCAATAGGGTAGACTGTTTTATGGTTTCGATTGCAGGGCTGCCAAAAAAGTCTTTTTCCAGCTCCATGTCTGTTTTAATCGAAGTTTGATAAAAAAGGTACTCGTACATGCGGTGGTTGCGTTCCATCTGCCTTTTACCCATTTTTACTTTTGTGGTGTCAGTAAAATTTTCGACGTAATGCTCCAAAAACTCGCGGCTGTATTCGTCAATTATTCCCCTTGTTTTATCGTCGTTCGGATCAGGCGCTTCAATTATTGCCAGTTTATTAATACGTTCTGGAAAGCGGATGGCCATTTTTAAAGCAATCAACCCCCCGAAACTATAACCACCTAAATGCACTTTTTGAAGGTTTAAAACCTCCATTAATGCAAACAGATCGTTGGTCATGCTCTCCAGGTCGTACCCCTCCAAAGCCTTTTCGCTCATGCCATGACTTTTTAAGTCGTACAGTACCACGTGATATTTTGTGGCCAATAGCGGTGCGATATTAAAATAATAAACAGACAGGTTACTGAACATCCCGTGAACAAGGACGATGGTTTCAGTAGCCTCTTTATTGAGCTCCTGAATGTGAACCGATTTGCCGTTTACCGTTATGATTGGCATTCTTCGATATAAGAGATGATCATGCCCAGATTTAAGTTGATCAGTTGATCGAGATCCATTGATGATAACCAGCCTGTAAAATCGATCTGTTCGCCAAAATGTGCTTTGATTTTTTCGGAAAAAGATACAATTTCGATGCTATCCATTTCCAGATCTTTGGTGAAAGAACTTTCAGGGGTGATATCCATTTCTTCAACAAATTCTTCGCCGATTACTTCGGTGATAAATTGTTTCATGAGGTTGAAGATTTCTTCGCTGCTTAATTTTGTAGTTATAGTGTCCATCCGATGATATAGTTTTTATGTTTGATTGTTTTGATTGTGATGTTATTGATGCGTAATTCTTCGCCATTGATTTCTTCAACGGTATAGGCTTTTGGATTGCCCTGTAAACCTTTGCCCAGGTATTTTCCATAAGCTTCTTTGGCTACCCAGAACCGGGTTGCCCATTCTATTTTGTCGCGGCTTTCGAGCAGGGCCATTTCGTGATCGTTAAACACAAGATCGAAGAAACCGGCGCTCCGTTCTTCAATATGTTCGATATCGATACCAACGGGTTCGTTAAAACGTGCTATGCCGACGGCATCGGTACCTTTATGCGCAATCGATATATTGATGTTATCTGTTAAGCCGCCTTTAACATAAGGTTTGCGGTATTCGTCGGAATAAATTTCGAAGGTGATGGGGTAACAGGCCTGATTTTTCTGTGTATTCAATAAATTCCGAACGGCATCTTTCGCCGCCACGCGACTGATCATCCAGGTTCTTCTTTTATTCGGTAAAAGGTTGTTGTGGTGTTTTTTTTCTGTCTGGTTGAAATATCTCTTCAGGATAAAATCCCATGATACCACACGCGAATAAGCGTTGCCGAAAAGGAAAACACCAGGTGCAATCTCTTCCGATAAACGGTTATGGAGTGGCGACATGGACACGTTCCAAAGCGGTTCGTCTATTTCCAATCTGCGGTTCTGCCATCCTGAAATGATAAGCCATGTGATGCCATCTCGCTTCATTACGATGTCGGCAGTGGCAAATTCATCGTTAATTTCGGTGAGTACGCAGGTACATTCAAAGGTGCCTTGCTGGTCGGCCATATCACCAAAAAACTCTATTTCCTGAATTTTAACAGGGAAAGCTATCCTATCTTTTTCTAAAGTAAGTTGAAGCCATAAACCAAACAGTTGACCTGCATTATCAAGCAATGAGCCTTTTCCGCCTGAGGCTTCGATGATGCCTGTGATTCCTTTTTCACCAACTGCGGTCAGTTTTTTGATGCCCTGGTAATCTGGTCCGTGGAACATGTGCGCATCATAAATCTGTGCAGCAGTACGGTCGATATCTAATAATTTTCCAATATCGAAAGTTCTGTTTGGAGCGGCACTTAACTGTGCAGCCAACTGCACTTCTGCATTGGCAAAACGCTCCAGATTAAGGTAAACCCGTTGTTCGTCTTTCCATTCGCCAGTTACGGTTTCCTGAAAAGGTTTAACCACGTTCATCCATTGGAATACGCGCATATTCATGATTTTCTGCACCTTTTCTTCTGGCGATTGCGCGTTGGCGATTTCAGCAAACACTTCAAAAATCATGGTCATCGGGATCACAGGATCCATATCTTCTACTGTTGGCCAGCCTTTTGGTTGCCTTAATAGCGAGTGATCGATGAGATAAGGGCAGTTCTCAAGGCTCACATCAAGTTTTTGACTAAAAGGTTTCCTTACGGGTTTTATTGGTTTGGCTGGTGCCCAGTTGCTCGGCTGATCGACCTGTAAAGCTGCATTTTCGAACAGTTCGATCATTTCGCTCTGCATGCTGATCATTTCCATCACATTTTCATTAAAAGCCTGTAAAACCGGATGTTTGGCCTCCACAAAAGTTTTAGATGGTGTTGGTTGAGCTTGTTTAATAGTTAAACCTTTAAGCGTTTGCAGGTTATGGATAATCGGAGAGCCCAGTTCGAGTTTAATGCCTTTGTTTTTTTGCGGTGGAGTTGATTTGATATTGCCCAAATAATTAAGGCCAATTTCTTTTCCTTCAATAAAAAGTGCTGCCAAAACTCTTTGCAACTGCATAATGCCCGAACGGATCGGCACATTGGCACTAATGGTACTGATTTCTTTTCCCTTTAAAGTATCGTCGATAAAGCCGACTAAACCGCCAGAACCCACCTGAATAAAAACACGTGCACCTTCTGCGTATAACTTTTCGGTAAGCTCGCGGAAACGTACTGGTTTAATCAGGTGCTCGGCACTTAACTGGCGGATGGCTTCAAAGCCTTCGGGATAAGTTTCTAAAGTAGTAGCCGACCAAAGTGGTGTAGTGGTTTTTCGGAACTGCATATCCTGCATACCCTCAAGGATCAAACCCAGCTTATCGGCTACAAATGGAGAATGGAAACCTGATTGGAAAGGCAAAATCTGATGAAAAATCTGTTTCACTTTTAGTATCGGAACAAGCTCTTCAAGCGCGATTTTGCTGCCACAAAGGATTACCTGTTGCGGACAGTTATCGTTCGAAAGGTATAAATTGGGTATACTTTCGATGATGGGTTGAAGTGTATCTAAACCGCAACCCACGGCAATAAAACGCGAATCTTTCAGTTCAAAAGTTTCGGGGTTAAGCACATTCAATAAATTCATTACCGAACTTTCTTCTGCCAGTTCCGAAGATCTTGCTGCAAGCCATTCGCCAAGGCTATGCCCTGCATTCATATCGGATTTAATGCCCAATTGTTTCAATGCCTGATCTAAAACACTGCTTTTGTTGAGTATGTTCAGGGCCTCGCTTAAAAGGCCATCTTGTTTTTCGTTTTCATCAATATGAATGTTGAAATAATCGGCTACCGATTTGATTTCGCCACCTGCAAGTCCATCTAAGCCAGGAAATACGAATGCAATTTTTCCATCGTTCGCCAATAGTGGTGCATTGGTGTACCAGATATCCTGTTTGTTTCTCCACGGAGAATTTTTAGCCACAATTTTTAAAGCTTTTTTGATCCGCTCAGGACTAGGATTAAACAACACTAAACGGAAATCTCCATTCCCAATGCTATAATCTCCATTTTCGAGCGATTCGATCAAAGCCTCATGACTTGGTCTTGCGATGACCAATACTTCATCTTTTTTAGGCGTTTCGTGGGCGGTTAATACCACATGGGCGTTAATCCCTCCAAAACCAAATGCATTTACGGCAGCCAGTTTTGGCAAACCCGATTGGTTCCAGTCTATTGCTTTTTGCACGGCAGAAAAACGGGTTTCGGCCAGTTGTGTTACAGGTTCATCGCAATGTAAAGTAGGCGGTATGATACCATGATACAAAGCCAGACTCGACTTGATCAATCCTGCTATACCTGCTGCGGGCATGGCATGGCCGATATTTGACTTAACCGAACCGATACCCGCTTTTGGCAGATCGGCATCCTGGCCGAAAAACTGTTTTAAAGTCTCTACCTCGGTTTTATCACCAAGTGGGGTACCTGTTCCGTGGGCTTCTAAATAGCCAATATTTTTACTTTCTAACTCTGCGTTTTTCCAGGCTTCGGTAATGGCTTTAAGCTGGCCTTTAACCGATGGACTCATTACGCTGGTTCCACTGCCATCGCTGCTGACGCCCACACCTTTAATTACCGAATAAATTTTATCCTGATCCCTGATTGCATCTTCGAGGCGTTTGAGCACAACAAAACCACAACCTTCGCCAATAATCAGTCCATCGGCATTTTGATCGAATGGTCTTATTTTTTCCTGTTTGGATAAAGCGCCCAGCTGAGAAAAAATGCTCCAAAAGGCTGCATTCTGGCCTAAATGTACACCGCCTGCAATAATCATATCGCAACGGCCACTATTCAGTTCCTGTACGCCATGATCTACTGCGATAAGCGAACTGGCACAGGCAGCATCCAAAGTAAAAGCCAGCCCGCCTAAGTTAAGGCGATTGGCTACCAGCGAAGCCACTAAATTAGGGATCAATCCCATTGCGGTATCGGCACTAAAACGGCCTTTACGCAATTGAAACTCGTGTTTTACCTTTTCAATTTCTGCATCAGTAAGTTGTGGCATTAAGTCTTTCAATACACTCGAAATCTGCTCGCCAGTTCTTACAATTTCGATGGCGCGGGTTGCCCCAGGCCCCACATAATTGCCTTTGCCAATAATGATCCCAGTTTTATCGAGGGAATATTTTTTTTCAAATACTGATGCATCCTCTAACGCTTTGTGAACCAGATCTAAGGTTAACAGATGATCGGGTTCAGTACCTTCAACAGCCAAGGGTAAAATGCCAAAACGCTGCGGGTCAAATTGATGATCGGGAATAAAACCTCCTCGGTTGCAATAAAAACGATCTACCCCACTCACGGCTTTGTCGAAATGCACCGGATCAATCCGGTCAGCCGGAACCTCTTGTGTAGAATCTATGCGGTTGATAATATTCTCCCAAAAGGCCTGCATATCTTTCGCACCCGGAAAAATGCATGACATTCCAATAATTGCTACGTCGCTTTTCTTCATCTGCTGTTTGGTTACGCGGTTTTCTATGTCCAGGTGTTTCCAGCCATGATCAATACCTGGCTTTCTTTACCATATTTTAGTTCGTTCAAGAAAGTTTCCATTCCATCCTGTAAAGGGATCAATGCAATTCCTCTGCGTTGGTACTCTTTTTCTAAGGTTGGCGAAACCATACCCGCACCTTTCCACGGTCCCCAGTTAATGGCCATTACCTTGCCTTGAATCTTCTGTTTTAAGGCCCATGCATATTTATCCATTACACTGTTTGCTGCGGCATAATCGGTTTGCCCACGGTTTCCGTAAACCGAAGCGATACTTGAGAAAAGGATCACAAATTGGGTTTCTGGCCTTAATTGCTCAGCCAATACCCTTAGTGGGGTTACTTTGGTATCGAAAACACGTCCGAAAGATTCAGAAGTTTTGCTATGGAACAGTTTGTCTTCCAATAAGCCTGCACCATGTACTACGCCATCTATGCGACCATAATCTTCGTAAACCTGATTGATCAAACGGGTTAGCGCTTCTTCATCTTTAAGGTCTAACGACTCATAAACTACGGTCGATCCACCTTCTTCTAAAGTTGCAATGCAGCGTAAAATCTGGTTGTTTTTGTAAATCCGATTAGTTTCCTGTTCTATTTCGGCAGGTTTTTTAATCTCGCCTTCTTTAATCAGGTATTGCCTGATCTCATCTTTGGTTTTTAGTGAAGAACTGGCTTCGCTTGCTGATGCGATCGGGTTTGCAGAACGGCCCACCAAAATATACCTGCAAGGGTAATCTTTGGCAAAATGGATCATCAGTTCGGCAGTTATGCCTTGTGCACCACCTAAAACCATTACTACAGCTTCTTTGTCCAAATGGATGTGTGCATCGGTTTCGGTGCTCAGCTGGTGTGGCACCAACTCCATAATGTGTCTTTTATGGTCGTTGTAGATAATCTCCGAAGGTTTATCCGGATTCAGGATTTCGTTTAAGGTAATATTGGTGATTTCATCTGGTGACATTTTGGTTTCGAGACTGATGAAACGGCATTTGGTATGTTCGTATTCGCGGTCTAAACTTTTAAAGAAGCCCGAATAGCCTTGGTAATTCCGTAAGAAAGAAATATCAGATTGATCATTAAAATACTGTTTGGTATCTGCAATCAGGTACACCCATTTTACGGTATCAAAATTTAGTTTTTTAATAGTTGCGAAATGATCGAGAATGCCTACTTTTTGCTGTGCTTCGAACATATTTAATATGATGAGGCCCTGATAACCGTCCAATGAGTCTTCAAAGCTCACCAGATCGGCAATAGCGCCATGTTTTTCGAGCACTTTCTTGATTTTGATCGCCTGTCCGCCACCATCATCGGTTAAGGCAAAACGCTGACCTTTTAAAATTGCTGCTTCGGTAATGGTAAGCGCAGCAGGAGTTAGCTCAAATCTTAAACGGGATAATTTTTCTTTTACCGTTTGATCATCGATGCTCTCCTCAATAAGCTTTTTTGCTTCTGTAAGCACCTCCGAGCTTTCTGCTTCAACATCGGCAATCCAGTTAACCAGGGCGTTTAAAGTTTTAATTGCGGCCAGTTTTTCCATTAAATTATCAGCCTGTTCGCTTTGTGAACCAAAACCGATTTTCTCTTTTAAAGAGGCGATAATTTCCATTCTTTTGATCGAATCGATACTTAAATCAGCTTCAAGATCTAAATCCATGCCCAGCATTTCTTTTGGATAGCCTGTTTTTTCACTCACCACATCAAGAATGGCCGATTTTAACTGATCTAATGAAAATTTTGTCTGTTCTGCCTGAATTATTGGAGCTACTACTACAGCAGGTGCACTAACGGCTTTTGGCTGTTCGGTATTTTCTGTAATCCAGTTTACGAGGCTGCTTAAGGTTTTAAGTCCCGCAAGCTGCTCCATAATTTTATCTTCCGGAAGGTTTAGTTGAGAGAAACCACCCAGTTCGGTACGTAAAGCACCAATAATTTCTACACGTTTGATCGAATCGATACTTAAATCGGCTTCAAGATCCATTTCCATGCCTAACATTTCTTGTGGATAGCCGGTTTTATCGCTTACAATCTGCAAAAGCACGAGTTTTAAATCTTTTTGTGCAACCGCAGGTGTTATTACTTCGATGGTTTGTGCTTGTGGTACTTCCTGTTTTACTGTGATCTGATTTTCAATACGGACAGGTTGAGGTGCCTGGTATGATGTTAGAGGTTGATTAATGATTTGCGAAGGCATTGCGGGAACCTGCCCTAAAAAGGAAAGCATCACATCGCGTTGTGCCTGAATCAGCATTTTCATGCTGTGCAGGTACTCTTGCATCATCAAGTCTTTAGCTGAGCCACTAACCTGTTGATTTTCAGTTTGTGTAGAGGTATTATTCATAAGGATAATCGGTTTAGTAATAGGAGATGCACCATTTGCCGGAAGTTTACCGGTTGATGGAACAGCGTGTTGACCGTTCACATACCAGATAGCAGGACTTTTTTTATAAAGTGAAGGTTCATCCAATTTGATGTTTTTAACAGAACGGCCTTCGAATAATTTTTCGAGTTTGATTTCGCGGCCGGTAGCTAGGTAACCAGCCAGTGTGCCCAACAAATTGCTGAGTTTATTCTGCCCCTGATCTTCGGTGTGTAAAATCACTTCATCTTTACCGATGCAAGCTTTGGTTAAGCCACTTAGCACCTTGCCAGGGCCAACTTCTACGAAAACCCTGGCGCCGGCGGCATACATATCCCTAAGCTCATCAACAAAAAGGACAGGTTTTATTAAATGGTCGGTCAAACGTTCTTTTACAGCGGCAGCTTCAGTTGGATATTCTTTTGCCGTGGTGTTAGACCATACCGGAATTTTAAGGTCTTTAAAGTTTACACCAGAAAGCACTTGTTGGTAAAGCTGTTTCGATTTGGCAACCAAAGGACTATGGAAAGCACAAGCCACTTCAAGTGGGCGGAAAGATATTTTAGCTTCTTTCAATACCGCAGCCAACTGGCCGATAGCTGCTGTACTGCCTGCAATAACACATTGTGTTGGTGCATTAAAGTTCACTGGATAAACGGCTGCAATACCGTTTAGGTATTGCGCAAGGTCTTCTTGTTTTGCACTCACGGCAAGCATAGTACCCGGATCTCCGTTTTCTACGGCATTCAAAATAGATTGTGCCCGTTCTGCACTTAGGTGAACAAGGGCTTCTTCTTCAAAAGCACCAGCAAAACAAAGCGCAGGCAATTCGCCATAACTGTGGCCTGCAACCATATCAGGCACAATGCCCAATGATTTTAAGAAGTTGGCGATTGCAAGATCAACAATGCCCAGTAGGGGCTGTGCCATGCGGGTATCTTTTATACGTTCTTTTTGTGCTTTCGTATCCGCATCATTAAATACAGTATTTGGGAAAAGGATTTTTTCATATTCAGGATAAGCTTTCAGCAGTTTTCTCATTTCAGGGAAAACCACAAAAAGATCCCTTGCCATGTTTACCCTTTGGCTGCCTTGCCCTGGGAACATAAAAGCAACCTTGCCATCCTGTTTTTGAGTAAGGTAAGTGTCTTTGCTTTCTACGCCAGATAAAACAAGATCGATTTTCATTACCAGATCTTCTGCATGATTGGCAACGATGCTCAATTGAACAGGTTTGGTGCCAGCAGTTGCTAAACTATAGGCAATATCTTTCAGTTCGATCTGATCGTTCAGTTCTAATAGGCTTTTTACAGAGATTATATGTGTTTTAGCTTCCTCATAAGTATCTCCCCTGAAAACAAACAGTTCTGATGGCCACGATTTTAAGATCGAATTTTTATTTTCGGTATTCTGAGCACTTTCCAGTACGGCATGGAAATTTGTTCCGCCAAAACCAAATGCGCTAACGCCAGCATATCTTTTTTCTTCCATCCATAAACCCGCTTCAGTATGGAAAGCGAATGGACTGGTTTGGGCATTGTAGAAAGTATTTGGAGTTTTTAAATTGATGGTAGGTGGTTTAATGCCATGGTAAACCGATAGCGATGCTTTAATCAGGCCTGCAATGCCAGCGGCACATTTGGTATGGCCAATCTGCGTTTTTACTGAGCCTAGATGTGTTTGCCCAGCGGTTGCACCTGATTGATTAAGCATGTCGGTTAATGCGCTGATTTCAGTTTTATCGCCAACTACGGTTCCTGTACCGTGTGCTTCTACCAGGCCAAGCAGTGAAGGCGTAATTCCAGCCTGACTATAAGCCCTTTCCAAAGCATTTACCTGCCCGTTTTTACGTGGTGCAGTTAAACCAAGGCTTTTGCCGTCACTCGATCCGCCCACACCTTTAATAATAGAATAAATGGTGTCGCCATCACGTAAAGCATCGTCATATCTTTTTAATACGATCATGGCGATACCTTCGCCAAGGGCAATTCCGTCTGCTTCGGTATCAAAAGTGGCACATCTTCCTTTTTTAGAAAGGGCATGTGTGCTCGAGAACATCAGGTAATCGTTAATGCCGTTGTGCAGATCTGCTCCACCTGCCAAAACCATATCCGATTTTTTTAAAAATAACTCCTGACAGGCCAGATCTATTGCTGCAAAAGATGAAGCGCAGGCCGCATCAACCGTATAATTTCTGCCGCCCAGGTTTAACCTGTTGGTGATCCTGCCAGAAATTACATTCGCCAAAATACCCGGGAAAGAATCTTCTGTTGTTTTTGGTAATACGGCATCTACTTCAGCTGGCATTTCGCCAAAAACCTGCTTGTAAAAACCTCTGAAACTGTAGCTATTGGCCAGATCGTTTCCACCTTCGGCGCCGATAATTACAGATACATTTTCATTGTCAAAGCCACCATCTGCATAACCTGCATGCTGCATAGCTTGTTTGGCCACCATTAATGTAAGTAATTGGGTAGGCTCTATGGCTGCAAGCGACTGTGGCGGAATACCGAATTCCAAGGGATCAAAATCTATCCTCGGGATAAAACCGCCCCATTTAGAGTGCGACATATCACCAGCAGTAGAATCAGGATTATAATAAAGTTCTTTGTTCCATCTTTCATCCGGTACTTCGGTTACCGAATCTTTGCCTAGAATGATGTTACGCCAGTATTCTTCGAGATTTTTAGCCCCAGGGAAGATACAGGCCATACCTACAATAGCCACATCTAAAGCTTTGGTTTTATTTTCCGGAGGTGATGAAAGCGTGGCATCTAAAATATGTGAATAGTTGTTGTCGGCTACATCCTGATGAAGATCAAGCAATGACATCACCTCTTTATGCATAGGTGCAATCTGACCGATCATATACATGCCCAGGTCGGTTTGTTCAGCTTCGTCGATTTTTACTAGTTCATCGCCACGTCTTTCTATACCTTTTGCGGCAATACGTAAACGGCCAACGTTTAGCGTTTCCAGTTTGGCCCAGATTTCTTTTTTATCCATTCCCTCTGCCTGAAGTTTCTTTTTTTCTTCGTTAAAGAAAGTGGCAAATGAAGAATTTAAACACCTGGTTTCATGTCCCGGAGCGGTTTCAAGCAGTACAGTTTCGTTTGCCTGCATGGCTTCCTGTTGGAATTTATCTAAAATGGCGCCTGTGCTTACGGCTTCTTTGGTATATAGGTATGCGGTGCCCATTAATATACCGATTTTCATTCCTTTGGCGGCCAAAGGAGCAGCCATTACCGAAATAAAAGCAGTAGAAAAAGAATCGTGGATGCCACCGGCAAAGAAAACGCTGATGCTTTCCGGATTTTCTTCCTTTAACAAACGTTCAATCTGTTTTTCCCACAGTACCATGCTGGATAGCGGACCAACGTGGCCACCACATTCGCGGCCTTCGAATACGAAGCGTTTAGCACCTTCTTTTAAAAACATATCTAAAAGAGAAGCAGAGGGCACATGGAGAAAAGTTTTGATCCCGGCTTTTTCGAAGGGTTTAGCCTGCGATGGTCTTCCGCCTGCAATTAGTAAAACAGGAGGTTTTGCATTTAAAATATATTCTTGTTGCTCATCTCTAAGCTCTTGCGGTGCAAAACCTAAAATGCCTACGCCCCAGGTTTTTTCGCCAGCCAGTTTTTTAGTTTCTTCGATCAGGTTTTTTGCCGATGCACCCTTTAACAAGGATAACGCTATAAACGATAAGGCACCAGCTTCCGAAACGGCATCTGCAAACGGCGCTACATCGCTTACCCTGGTCATTGGGCCCTGCGCAATAGGATAGGTGATATTTAGATCTTTAGCAAGCGAGTTATTCGCTTTTATTACATTGATGGCTTTAGCCTGTTTTAAATGGCCGTAAATGGCTTCTTTTATGCCAAAAACCAACTTGTCAAGCTTTTTATATTTGGTAACCAGGTCTATCGATAGGGCAATATCCTGACCCATTGGAAGATAATTTGTTTCCAGATTGTAACCTTTAAAATGTTTTTGAAGACCATTATAATCTATATCTTCTGCCAATGCCGGCGAATTTGGACGGGCCAATACGCGGCAGTTATCGATCAGTTTGGTTTCTGTTCCACTTAACTTACCACAAACAGTTTTTAAATCTTCAGGAGCAGAACATTCTGGGAATAAGGCGAGTTGGCTATCTAAAATAATCCCTGCTGCGCCCTGAGCCATTAAAGAGGCCGCAGTATGAATACCTACACCACCCTGAACCCAAACCGGAATATGTGTAATTTCTTTAATAATCCGTTGAAAAAGTACAAAAGAAGATTCGTAAGCCACACGGCCGGCACCTTCATTTCCTTTCACTATGATTCCATGGGCACCCTTTGCTTGTGCAGCCAGTGCCGATTCGAGATCAAAAACCTGATAGATAATTTTTGCAGATGTTTTACGCTTTAGCACGAAATCATATGGAGCAATAATTAAACTTACCTGGGCAGGAAGATCAATGTTGGCGAATACCGCCGAATTGATGCTTACACCAAAATCTGAAATACCCAATTCCACAAGTGAATGAAGTGCGTTTTCGGTTTCGGTTATGTTGTGTCCAAGACTTAGAACTGGAAAGCAATCTGCTTTTTGTAAATTAGAAACCAATTTACTATCAGGGATTTCGAAGGGAGTTACTCCAATAATGGCGTATTTGTTCATGGCTTTAGATTTTTCTACTTCTTCTGTTTGATGGATGACTAAAAGCGAAACATAATGGTTCTTTATGCCTGCCCGTAATACGCAATAACAGAGCTTTTTAGGGCTGCAATTAGTGTGTATGATTAATTAGACTAATATACGACTTGATTAAGTCAAATTGTTTTAAAAATTTATAAATGAATGAACTGAACAGGTGTTTTAAAAGCAACCTGTTTTTTCATTTAAAAATGAATTTTATGAACAAAAATCTAATTAATATTTTCAATTATGGTTCTTTATGTAGTGTATTTAAATTTCAAATACAAAAAAAGACTATCCATATTGAGTTAGTATTAATAATGGGTTAATTTATGGATTTATTTTTATAATTGACTGATTTTATACGTTTTGTATTAAATTTTTATGCTTTTTTGATTGAAAATTATTGAATTTTTATTGATTTTAGTTCGCAAAATGGAGTTTTTAGTCTTGCTGCTTCATATTTCTTAGGCTTGTAATTTTTTAATTAAAAATTGAAGAAATTTATATAGCATTGTGAATCGTTTATCTTTGTAGTATTAATTAGTATTTAAAATTGAGTGTTTGTTGTTTTTTGAGTTTGCCGACAGCGCAGTTTTATTAAAAAAACATTTAAATTTTAAATACGCTGTTCATTCTCGTTTTAATTGAGAATTGTTTTTATATATTCGTTTTAAATGTCATTAAGACGTTTATTTAACCAGATTTTATAGGAAAGCGATTTTGATGGATTTAGTCATCAAACAGATCGTACGCCAAACCTTAAGCATATGAGCATTCAAAAATTTATTAAACCATTCATTTTTCTTGGTTTAATGGTCAATCTATCCCAGGCCCAGGAAAAAACCAGTTACAAATTTGATTTTGGCACGGGAAAGGTTGCTAAAGGTTATACACCGGTTTTGCCAACTGATGTTTATAGTAAAGAAAAGGGTTATGGTTTCGACTTTGATTCGAAAGTTGAGGGGCTAGATTATGGAGGGAGAAATTTTTTAACTTCAGATCTGGTGAAAAGTAATAAACCTTTTTATTTTTCTGTAGCCGTTCCTGAAGGTAATTACAAAATAACAGTTACACTTGGCGATCCGAAGGGCCCCGCATTAAGCACAGTAAAAGCAGAATCGAGAAGATTGATGCTCGAAAATGTGAAAACCACTGTTGGGCAATCGCTAACTAAAACTTTTATCGTAAATATTAAAGATAAACATATTGCTGGCGGGCAGGTTGTTTCTTTAAAACCACGCGAACTCACCAAACTTGATTGGGATGATAAACTGACTCTGGAATTTGACCATCAAACGGCACTACAGGCACTCGAAATTACGAAAGTTGAAGATCAGGTTACCGTTTTCTTGGCCGGGAATTCGACTGTGGTGAACCAGGACGATGAGCCATGGGCATCATGGGGACAGATGATTCCCCGCTTTTTTAAACCTGGTGTTGCGATTGCCAATCATGCTGAATCTGGCTTAACGCTGGGTTCATTTTTAGGGAGCAAAAGATTAGCGAAGGTTTTGAGTATTATGAAACCAGGCGATTACCTTTTTATTGAATTTGGACACAACGATCAAAAAGATAAAGGACCCAACGATGGCGCTTATAAATCGTATACCGAAAGGTTAAAAACATTCATTTCGGAAGTAAAGAAAAAAGGAGGAATCCCTGTTGTGGTTACCTCTACCAGTAGAAGGTCTTTTGGCCCGGATGGAAAAATTGTAAATTCTCTTGGCGATTTTCCGGATGCTGCGCGTAAAGTAGCTGCCGAGGAGAAAGTTGCTTTAATTGATCTGAATGCCATGACCTCGACTTTGTTTAATGCTTTGGGCGAAGAGCCATCGAAAAAAGCCTTTGTTCATTATCCTGCTAACAGTTATCCTGGTCAGGATAAGGCATTGGCCGATAATACACACTTTAATCCCTATGGTGCTTATGAAATTGCACAATGCATCATTTTAGGTATTAAGAAGCAGAAATTAGGCATAGTAAAATATCTGGTAGATGATCTGCCAAAATTTGATCCGGCAAAACCAGACAACCCCGAGAATTGGCATTGGCCAGAAAGCCCCAAAAGCAGTATAGTGAAGCCAGATGGGAATTAAAATAACGTATTACTTATAAAGATGAAAAAAATAATTACTGCTGTATTGTTTACCGCCTTGTATGGAACTACTTTCGGACAGGCGAGCTTGCAGCCATTCAGTTTAAAAGATGTCCGTTTGTTGGATGGGCCGTTTAAGCAGGCACAAGAAACCGATAAAAAATACATGCTTTCTTTGGATCCGGACAGACTTTTGTTTCCATACCTGAGAGAGGCAGGACTAAAACCCAAAGCAGCATCTTACGGGAATTGGGAAAATACAGGTTTGGATGGGCATATCGGCGGGCATTATTTGTCTGCTCTGGCTTTAATGTATGCCTCAACTGGTGATACGAAAGTGAAAGATCGGATGGAATACATGATTGCCGAACTGGACAAATGTCAGGTAAAAAATGGTGATGGTTATTTAGCAGGTATTCCTGGCGGCAAAGAAATCTGGAAGGAGATCAAAGCAGGTAACATCAAGTCGTCGAGTTTTTCGCTGAATGGAAAGTGGGTTCCTTTGTACAATATCCACAAAATTTACGCAGGGCTTTACGATGCTTACGCGGTTGCCGGTAATGCAAAAGCAAAGCAGATGCTCATCAAACTCACCGATTGGTGTGTAGATCTGGTCTCGAATTTATCTGATCAGCAAGTACAGGAGCTTCTAAAAAGCGAACATGGTGGGTTGAATGAAACTTTCGCACATGTTTATGCGATAACGGGTAATCAAAAGTATCTTCAACTGGCAAAACGGTTTTCAGATCAATCTATCCTAAATCCATTACTGAAAAATACAGATGCCCTGAATGGCCTGCATGCAAACACACAGATTCCTAAGGTAATTGGTTTTGAGCAGATCGCTTTGCTGGATAAAGATCCTTCCTGGGCCAATGCAGCCGCTTTCTTTTGGAAAACGGTAGTGGAGCACCGTACAGTGGCCATAGGTGGAAATAGTGTTAGAGAGCATTTTCATCCGGCAAATGACTTTTCTTCGATGACCGAATCGCGGGAAGGCCCGGAAACCTGCAATTCTTACAACATGTTGAAGCTCACCAAACAGCTATTTTTGGCCAAGCCTTCGAACACTTACCTCGATTATTATGAACGTACACTTTATAATCATATCCTCTCTTCGCAAAGGCCAGAAGGTGGTTTTGTGTATTTCACGCCGATGCGGCCGGGGCATTACCGTACTTATTCGAGTCCGCAGGAGAGTTTTTGGTGCTGTGTAGGCTCAGGATTGGAAAACCATGGTAAATATGGGGAGCTCATTTATGCTCATGGTGAGCATGATGTGTATGTAAACCTATTTATTCCTTCTACCTTAAACTGGAAGGAAAAAGGTATTCAGCTTATACAGCAAACGCTTTTTCCTGATGCGGAAAATACCACACTTAAACTTCAGGTAAAAAACAAACATCGTTTTGGTTTACATTTCCGTCGGCCATCTTGGGTAGGGTCAGGCAAAATGAATGTTTTGGTGAATGGAAAAAAAGTAACCACCAAAAGTAATGCGAATGGATATGACAGTATCGATCGTGTTTGGGCTACAGGTGATGTGATTAACATTTCCTTGCCAATGCACACCACCACTGAGTTTATGCCTGATGGTTCAGACTGGGTGGCCTTTCTTCGTGGACCGGTTGTGCTCGCTGCGGCGATGGATACATTAAATCAACCTAATTTATTAGCTGATGGCAGTAGGATGGGGCATATTGCTTCAGGGCCATTATTCCCGATCAGCGATGCACCACTTGTTACAGGTACTAAAAGTGCCTTAGCAAATGAAATTACTTTGATTGATAAAAACAGTTTAACCTTCAGTGCTCAAAATGCGATCTATCAGCCAAAATACAAATCTTTAAAATTGGTTCCTTTTTACACCCTGGCCGAAAAGCGGTATGTGGTTTATTTCCCTTACAGCAACGCAGAGGCATTGCCAGAGCGTGCAAAGGCGATTAAGTTGGCAGAAGAAGATAAAATGAAAACTGAACAGCGAACCGTCGATCTGATTAACACTGGAGAGCAGCAGCCAGAATCGGATCATAATTTTAAGGGTGAGCAAACTGATAACGGAACTTATAAGGAAAGGCATTTTAGAAATGGAAAGGCATGGTTTAGTTATGTGCTTAAAAACAAAGATTTATCGGGAAATAAGCTGAGTTTAACTTATTACGGAAAAGAAAAGAATAAAAACTTTTCTATTTTGATTAATGGCGTTGTAATTGAAAATGTAAAGCTGGATGGCAACAAAAGTGATACTTTTTATGTACAGGAATACCAAATCCCCAAAGAACTATTAAAAGCAGATTTAGAAGTGAAATTTGTTGCCGATCAGGGGTCAGCTATTGCAAATATATATGAAGTGAGGTTGGTGAGATAGATAGCTGGCGTCATTTCGCCTTATTCCATGGTCTGTGTCCTCACAGACCACTAGCATAAATCGATCATCTCCTGAATTTGTTTTATTAGTTGTGTTTAATGTTCTAATAGCCACTTCGTGGTCAGGATCTTGTTTGATAAAGTTTTATATCAGGCATGATAGATGCTGAAACAAGTTCAGCATGACGCGTGGCAGGTAAACTGATGTGATTTAACAAAGTGGTCTGTGCGGACACAGACCACGGAGAATCAGGTATTACTTTGCTTTCTTAACCCTTATTGCTTTAATAAGGTTTCCAGTTCCTTTTTCTTAATTGTTAGTATGGTTCCGTGTCTTAAACCTTTCGGTAAGGAGATTTTATCAGAAACATCGGTCCAGTTTTTTAAATCTGCAGATTGTATTGCACCATATTTATGGTCGCGGTACTTATCAAAATATACCATCCAGTTATTGCCTGTTTTTAAAGTTGTTGGTCCTTCAGCCCAATAATTTCCCGTAATTGGATTTCCTGCTTTGCTGTAAGGACCAATCAATTGGTCGGCATAAGCTATTTTGATATTCTTTTGAGCAGGTTCACGGGTCTCATCTTTTAAAAACATGATAAACTGTTTCCCGTTTTTTACAATAGTAGCATCAATCACATTAAAACCTGGGTCGTAAAGCAGTTTGGTTTCCGAATAGGTTTTGAAATCTTTGGTGGTAACATAATATATACGGTGATTGTAACCACTTTCTTCAGTTGAAGCCGTTTCTTTAAACTTGCCTGTAATAGTTGTAGCCCAATAAATCATATAGGTTTTGGTGCGGCTATCGTAAGTGATTTCAGGTGCCCAGGTATTTCTTGCACCATCTTCTTTAGCCATTACCGGTAAAAACTGCTGTTCGCTCCAGTTAATCAGGTCTTTAGAACTGGCGTAACCAATTCCCTTATCTTTCCAGCTTACTGTCCAAACCATATGAAATAAGCCATCAGCCCCTCGGATAATGCAAGGATCCCGCATCAGTTTATCTTTACTTACGGCAGGCCTAAGGAACGATTGATCATTTTTAAGCGCGGTCCATTTGTATGCATCGTTACTATAGGCCAGATGTAACCCGTCTTCCCCGTTACCTTTAAAATAGGCAAAGAGATAAACCTCCTTTTTCGACTGTGCCTGGGCATTAAAGCAAGCCGATAGTAAGATTATAAAGAGATATATGCGTTTTTTCATCATTTTATTTTAATTCGAGTACCACAACCGATTGCGCAGGCAATTCAACTTTAAGCGAATTTCCTGATTTTTTTGCACCGGTAAATTTAGCATTGTGCACTTTGTCCGAATCGCTAAACGTATTTACATCGGTCAATTTAGCCGAGGTTAAAATCTGTCCTGTAACCGAGCTCCATTTTAAACCATCTAAAACGGTGCTTAAGGCAATTTTCTTGTTTGGATCTAAGTTCACCAATGAAATATGGATAGCGCCGCTTGCGTCCTGAGAGGCAGAAACATTTAAAGCCGGAATTTTTTGATCGCCTACAGTATAATCAGGACTGGTAAAGGTAATCGGTAGATATTTGGCATCCTGATGCACTTTGTACAGATCAAAAACATGATAAGTAGGGGTTAAGATCATTTTATCCTTTTCGGTTAAAATTAAGGCCTGTAAAACATTAATTGTTTGTGCCAGGTTGGCTACTTTAACACGATCGGAGTGGTTATTAAAGATATTCAAAGTTGTACCGGCAATTAAAGCATCGCGTAAACTGTTCTGTTGATACAGGAAACCAGGGTTTGTTCCTGGTTCTACATCCGTCCAGATTCCCCATTCGTCAACCACTAAAGCCACTTTCTTTTTAGGATCGTATTTATCCATTATTGCGGAGTGTTTGGTTACCAGTTCCTCCATTTTTAAACAGTTTTTCATGGTCGAAAAGTATTGTGCCTCATCAAATTTGGTAGCTGATCCTTTTTTGCCCCAGTTTCCTGTTGGGATGGTGTAATAGTGTAAAGTTAATCCCCACATCTGGTTACCGATGTTTTTCATGCAGGTTTCTGTCCAGTTGTAATCGTCAGAGTTTGCGCCGCTGGCAATTCTTTTTAACGGAGCGCCCGGATAATTACGTGCATAAGTGGCATACCTGCGGTATAAATCAGAATAATAAGCAGGCGTCATGTTTCCTCCGCAACCCCAGCTTTCATTACCCACGCCCCAGAAAGAAACTTTCCACGGTTTTTCTCTACCATTTTGACTGCGGATGGCCGTCATTGGGCTTACGCCATCAAAGTTCAGGTATTCTACCCATTTGGCCATTTCTTCAACAGTGCCGCTGCCTACATTGCCTGCAATGTAAGGTTCGCAATCGAGCATCTGACAGAGGTCTAGAAATTCATGTGTACCAAAACTATTGTCTTCAGTTACGCCGCCCCAGTTGGTATTTACCATTTTCGGGCGCTGGTTTCTTGGCCCTATGCCATCTCTCCAGTGGTATTCATCGGCAAAACACCCGCCCGGCCAACGCAGGTTTGGAACTTTTATCTTCTTTAAAGCATCTACAATATCTAAACGGATTCTGCCTTTATTGGGAATAGTCGAATTTTCATCCACCCAAAAACCATCATAAATGCAGCGACCCAAATGCTCAGAAAAATGACCGTAAATGTGCTTACTCACCATCTGATCGCCAGCAGGTTTAATGGTTAACTGGGTTTCGCTTTGTGCATGCACTAAAATAGAACTGCAGAATACAGCCGCAGATAAGATAAGTTTTTTCATCATGATCTCGTTAAATCTATTGGTTAAATGGAATTTTGATAACGTTAAAAGAATAAGGTTTTAAAGTGATGTTGAGTTTTTTGCCTTTCAGGTTAATGGTATTTTTTTGTGGGCTAACCGCTTCAGGGTTTTCGAAAGAGTTGAGTTGGTTTAGGTTACTGTTTGCTATTTCCTCAGTGGTGGCCTTACTCTTTAATTTCATTTTTCCTTCGAGGTCGAAATCAATGTTTTGTGCCTTATCGGAATTGTTTGCAATTTTAATGATCAGTTCTTTTTTTGCCTGATCGGTTACCGCAGAAGCGTAAAGTCCATCTTGGCCGATGATGTTCTTCTCATCAAGCGTAATCGAAACTACATCGGTTCCTTTATTTGTAGAAAATTGTTTTTGTACATAATAATCGGGTGTTCCATACGATTTTAGGTTATCTACCCAGATCATATCGGGTGCCCATTGCCAGGCATCAATATGGGCGAAAAGCGGCGCATAAGAGGCCATCTGTACCACATCGGCATTACGCTCCAAGCCGGTCATCAATGAAGCTGAAGCTAAGGCGCTTTGCCAGTTGTTTTTATCGCTTCCTGTTAGGTTTTTATCAGCATGTACTGCATATTCGCCAACAAAAACCTTCGATCCGTTTCTTGGGTAGTTATCGTAACGGCCGGCATTCTTTAAAAACCAATCGGCAGGGCGGTAATAATGTTCATCTATAAAATCGGCATTATTGCTTCTTAAAGTTGTGTTCAACAAATTAAAACGATCGCCTTCAGGATCGGTTCCTGAGCTGTTGATCAGTTTAAAATCAGGATATTTGGCTTTTATGGCTTTAGTAAAAATCGCCAGCCTTTCCAGGTATTGTGGCCCCCAGTTTTCGTTTCCAACACCCATCATTTTTAAATTGAAAGGTTTTGGATGACCAAGATCTGCCCTCATTTTTCCCCATTTGGTATTTACATCGCCGTTGGCAAACTCGATCAGGTCTAAAGCATCCTGTACATAGGGATCCAGCTCGTCAAGTGAAGCCACTTCTGCAGAGTTAAACTGACAGGCCATACCGCAGTTCAAAATCGGAAGTGCATCAGCGCCTATATCTTCTGCCAGTTGGAAATATTCGAAAAAGCCTAAACCAAAACTCTGGTAATAATCTGGTGCTGAGCGGTGTGCAAATTCCGTATTCCAGCGGTTCATTAACAGTTGTCTGTCTTCAATCGGACCGATGGTTTTTTTCCATTGATAACGGTTGGCCAGATCGGTACCTTCTACAATGCAGCCACCAGGGAAGCGGATAAAGCCGGGTTTCATGTCGGCCAGCAACTGTACCATATCAGCCCTTAATCCCTGGGGGCGGTTTTTCCAGGTATCGCTGGGAAATAACGAAATCATATCCAGATCTATATTTCCTTTTCCCTGAAACCCGATAGCAAATTTTGCTTTTGGATCGGTTTGGGTAGCGGTAAAACTTACCGACTGTTTTTTCCAGTCGCTACCAGTCTGATCGGGTATTAAACTTCCCTGTCCGATTATGTTATTGTTCGCATCTTTTAACAGGAGTACAAGTTTAACCCCCGGAGTTGATTGACGGTACATCACAGAAAAATCGTAACGCAGGCCCTTTTTTACGCCAATGCCTTTAAAGCCCTCATTTACGAGCTCAAAATCGCCGGTTTGTTTTTTTACCTGTAAATATCTGGGGTTGGCGGTGTTCACCTCTTTTCGGTTCACCACCAATACCTCGCCTTCCTGTGGTTTTTTTGGTTGGAAACTCCAGCCCATCAGCGGTTTTGCAAACTCAAATGAGCGGTTTTTGATCAGTTCGGCATAAATGCCACCATCGGCGCCAAAGTTGATGTCTTCAAAAAAAACGCCCCACATGTTAGGTTGCACCTTGGCAATGGGATGGTCTGTTTTAACTTTGATTACTTTTGCAGTTTGTGCCTGTACATCGGAAGTGTATCCGATTCCAATTGTTGCATACGCTATGCATGCCGAAAAAACACTTTTTACAGGGTAATTTAATTTCATACGGTTTAATATTTGGAAGATCCTAATGGTAAAAGTAAAATATTTAAAATAATAAACGTTATCTAAACAGTTATTTTTTTATTCATCAACGGTTTTGTTGGTAAATTCTACAATCTTAGCATTGGGGGAAATGATACAAGGGTGTTAAAAATGGATTGAGGTAGTAAAAGGGTTTAGTAAAGTAACTTTTTACTTGATGTTTAAAATTTATTTAGCAGAAACCTTTAAAATCTTTCTTATAACATATTGTCATCATTAAAAAGCAGGATACTACAGGATGCACCTTAAAGATATACTATTTACATTCGACATGAATCATTTAACGGTTGCTACCCAGTAGCTGTTATGATCCGCTAACCAATAACACGCGATGAGCCTTCATTTCTTCAATATTCTGGTATTGACTATGTTTTTTATTAGGGCTTTTGTGTGCAAAATAACTGGCTCAAATGATTGACAAAAGAATTATGAATTTCAAAAAATACATTTGGCTTAGCCTCCTAAGTGCAGTAACACTTTGCAGTTCGGCACAACAAAAAACTACAGATAAACAATCGGTTAAACTCTTTTTTGAGAAATCATACCTGCAGGTAGACCGCAGTTATTACAGTACTGGCGAAGATGTATGGTTTAGCGCCTATTTGGTAAATGGAAAAAGCAGCAGTTTAACCTCTACCAGCAATAATTTATATGTGGAACTGCTTACACCAAAATCGGAAGTTTTAGACCGGAAAATGATCAGGTTGGATGGTGGACTGGGAAAGGGAGATTTTAAACTGAAAGATTCTATTCCTTCTGGCTGGTACGCCATTAGGGCTTACACCAATTGGATGCGAAACTTTGGCGATGATTTTGTTTTTCAAAAACGGATCCATATTAGCAATAACATAATTGAAAACGCTTCTTATTTTACCCGAAATCCTGTCAAAAAAAACGATGTTTCCAATTCGAGAAAATCGATTACCTTTTTTCCTGAGGGCGGTTCGCTGGTGGAAGGATTAACCAGTATCGTAGCCTTTAAAACCAATGATGATGTTGGAAATGGGATTAAAGCCACAGGAAGTGTAATCTCATCAAAAGGCGATACCGTAACTACTTTTCAAAGTACCGATGCGGGGATGGGCATTTTTGCTTTTACACCCAAAACAGACGAGAAATATAAGGTTGAGGGATTTTATGGCAAAGAAAAATTTTCTTCAGAAATGCCTAATAGTCTTAAGAAAGGTCTTTCATTACACGTTACTACTGATTCTCTAAATATCAAAGCAGGTATTAGTGCCAACGAATTAATGTTTGCTGAGTTGAAGGATAAAAGCATTTCGCTTGTAATTAAACATGCAGGCGATAATATTTATTCCGGATCGATCAAATTAAGTAAAGCTACGGTGTCGGTATCTATCCCAACAAAAGCTTTTCCGAATGGCATTGCAAGCATAACCTTACTCGATGACCAAAACAGGCCTAATTGTGAACGACTTATTTTTATACAGGACGAAAATAAGGTCAATTTCTCAATAAGCCCAAATAAAGCAGCTTATAAACCAAGAGAAAAAGTGATTATTAAGGTAAAAGCGACCAATTTTCTTGGTCAGCCAGCTAAAACGGCATTTTCCTTAGCTGCTGTTGATGGGCTTATTCCAGATGATGGAAATGATATCGTATCGTATTTGATGCTGCAATCTGAAGTAAAGGGAGATATTAAAAACGCTGCACAATACTTTGATGCTAAAAATTCATCTCGTTTAAAACAGCTCGACTTATTGTTACTTACCCAGGGCTGGAGAGATTATATCTGGAGAAAACTGGCCGATTCGGCTATTAAGATAAGTTATTTGCCTGAGCCTGGCATCACAATTAAAGGATTGGTAAGAGAGAAACTGGCAGATAAACCCATTCCGAATATGAATATTACTCTGTTTGGCTCCAACTTTACCGGCAATAAAATCTTTACTACGAAAACCGATCAGAGCGGACGTTATTTTCTGGATGGGCTCAGTTGGTACGGCAATCAAGCGGTAAAAATTTCATCAAAAGATGATAAGGGGAAAAAAGGTGGCTGGCTGCAGATCGATACGCTGATTAAACCTTTAAATTTAGCGCCGTTAAATACGATCTCATCTGGAATTTCGAACACCCTGAACGTAGAAATCGGTAAACGCATGGATTATAACCGCACTTACAAGTTTGGCGATTCGATCAGTTTAAACGATATTGAAATTAAGGCCGCTCAAAATAACAAGGTGGTGCTGTTTCAGGATGTACTTACCTCATTTGGTTATCCGGAGGAGGTTTTTAACATTACAGCAGCCGATTATTCTTACAAGGGATTGGAGCATTTTCTGTTAACAAAAGCTAAAGGAAGTTATCCGGCAGAAGAAAACGATAGTTTGGGCAACGAAGGGGTCACTTTTCTCGCCAACGGAAAAAAAGTTAGGCCGGTGATTAAAGTAAATAACAGAGAAGAGCTCTTTACCGAGCGCTTAGATTACTACAGTTTAACCATGGATCAGATTAATCAGGTTCGAATTCAGCATTTATTAAATAGCACTGGAAAAGATGTGTACCTGATCAGTCTTAATTTAAAGGATGAGGCTTTGCGCGGACCAAATTTAGACTTGCTAAACCTCAATTTAAACGGTTATTATGCCGCAAGGACTTTTTATTCGCCAAATTATAGCAGCCCGGCAACACCAAATAAAGATTTACGTACCACCATTTTCTGGGCACCAGCTGTAAAAACCAACGAAAATGGCGAAGCAACTGTTACTTATTTCAATGGCGATAACAAAGCCGATATTTTGATCAAAGCCGATGGAATTACCGATAAAGGAGTGGCTGTATCGGCCAAAATAACCTATAAAGTTCAATAAATCATGAATCGATTATATTTTTTAATTAAGATTGTACATAAGCCATGATCAAAACCATTACAGTTTCCTGCTTCATGATCAGCTTGTTCTTTGCTACACAGCTTTTCGGCCAGCGCCAAATGGAAAAATTGGGACGTGGTGTAATTGCCATTCGGCAAAATAGCGATTCTGTTTATGTAGGCTGGCGGATGCTGGGTACCGATGCCGATGACATTGCTTTTAACTTATACCGCAAATCCGGAAATAACGAAGCCATAAAACTCAATCACGATCCCATTACCAAGAGCACTAATTTTGTAGATGCAGGGGTTAAATTCGATCTTCCTAATAGCTATTTTATAAAACCCATTTTAAAAGGCAGTGAATTGGCAGCCAGTAAGTCTTTTACATTGCCGTCCAAACCACCTATTCAGCAATATTTAACTATTCCTTTAAAAACACCAGCAGGTTACACGCCTAACGATGCTTCGGTAGGTGATTTAGATGGCGATGGTGAATATGAAATTGTATTGCACCAAACTGGCCGGAGCAGGGATAATTCATCAAACGGTATTACCGATCCGCCGGTTTTTCAAGCCTATAAATTAGATGGAACTTTTTTGTGGGAGATTAATTTGGGGAAAAATATTCGTGAAGGAGCCCATTACACTCAATTTATGGTATACGATCTGGATGGTGATGGCATTGCAGAAATGGTATGTAAAACTGCCGATGGAACAGTAGATGGCAAGGGAAAAGTAATTGGCGATGCGACTAAAGATTGGCGTAACCCGAATGGTAAAATATTGGATGGTCCTGAATTTTTAACCGTATTTAGTGGTAAAACCGGAGAGGCATTAGCCACAACAGATTATATTCCTGCCCGTGGCAATATTGCTGCTTGGGGTGGTAGAGGTGGGAACGGAAAAAACGACAATACGGGTAACCGTGTAGATCGGTTTAATGCCTGTGTGGCCTATTTAGATGGGATCCATCCAAGTGTGGTGATGTGCAGGGGTTATTATGGCAGAACGGTTTTGGCAGCATGGGACTGGCGCAATGGCAAACTAACTTCCCGATGGGTATTTGATAGTAAGGATAGTAAAAACCCTTTTTCTGGACAGGGAAACCACAATCTTACGGTTGCAGACGTAGATGGCGACGGAAAAGATGAAATTATTTACGGTTCGATGTGCGTAGACGACAATGGAAAGGGATTGTATACTACAGGTTTGAGGCATGGTGATGCCATTCATGTTTCAGACCTTGATCCGGAACACCCTGGCTTAGAAGTTTTTGGCGTACATGAGATAGAAGAAGGTACTAAAGGCCCTGGTGCGGCAGTATATGATGCCAGAACGGGTGAGATTTTATGGAAAGGTTCGCCAGATCAGGATGTAGGAAGAGGAGTGGCAGATAATATCGATAATACCCGTTTTGGTGCGCAGATGTGGTGGTCGGGATCGAACGGATTATTTGATATCAAAGGCAATCGGATCGGTAATCAACCCCGATCAACCAATTTTTTAATTTATTGGGATGGCGATTTATCAAGAGAACTTTTAGATGGTAACCGTATAGATAAATACAATGCCGGGAGGCTTTTTACGGCTAATGGAGCTGTTTCTAACAACGGAACCAAATCTACACCAGTTTTAAGTGCCGATATTTTTGGCGATTGGCGCGAAGAATTGATTTTAAGAGCCGAGGATAATCAAAGTTTAAGGATTTACAGTACCACCATCCCAACTGAATGCCGCAACTATACCCTAATGCACGACCCGCAATACCGCTTAAGCGTTGCCTGGCAAAACGATGGCTATAATCAGCCGCCGCATACGGGTTTCTATTTCGGTTTCGGAATGAAGAAAGCACCAAGACCCAACATCATACTAATTGATCCTAAAAAATATTAAACTAATCGAGTACCATAAATAATTATAATAAGAATGAAAAAATATAGCTTTATCCTGGCGGGAATGATCATCGTTATTTCTTCTCTTGCCTTTATCGCTCAACATAAACCCTCATTACACACCATTGGCGATTCTACAGTCCGCAACTCAAACAAAGAAACCTGGGGCTGGGGAACACCGATTGCTTCCCTGTTTGATACGACAAAAATCCATGTAGAAAATAATGCAATGGCCGGAAGAAGTACCCGCACCTTTTTGTCGGAGGGGAGATGGGACAAAGTTTTGGAAACATTAAAACCAGGTGATTTTGTTACCATGCAATTCGGTCACAATGACGGAAGTGCGCCTGATACCACGAAAGCTGGTAGAAGAGGTGTGTTAAAAGGAACCGGAGAAGAAACCAAAGTATTAACCTGGCCAGATGGAAAAGTAGAAACCGTGCATACTTATGGTTGGTATATCCGCAAATTTGTACGCGAAACCAAAGCAAAGGGAGCCACACCAATTGTACTTTCCATGATCCCCAGAAATATTTTTAAAGATGGTAAAGTGGTTCGGGCCAATAACGATTTTGGGAAATGGGCCGCTGAAGTTGCCAAAGAAGAAAATGCCTATTTTGTAGACCTGAATAAAATAACGGCCGATAAATATGATGCGCTCGGTCCGGATAAAGTAAAACTGTATTTCCCGGGCGATCATACCCACACCAATTTAGAAGGCGCAAAAATTAACGCGGCTTCTGTTGTAGAAGGAATCAGGGAATTAAAAGATTGTAATTTAAAAAATTATCTGCTTTAATAAAGGAGCTGAAAGGCCAAAGGCAATATAAATCTGTGTAATCCAACAATCGGTGTAATCATCCCGAAGGTTGTAATCTAATAATCTGTGTAATCATCCCGAAGATAATAACCATGAAATCAAATAAATCATACCTAAATCTAATTCTCTTAACCACATTCATTATCTTTTCTTCCTGCATCATTTTAAAACCGCAAGGTAAACCCACTTTATTCCTCATTGGCGATTCTACCGTTAAAAATGGAAAAGGCAAAGGCGATGGTTCTTTATGGGGTTGGGGAAGTTTTATCGGTAATTTATTCAACCTTGAGAAAATCAATCTGGAAAACGATGCGCTTGGCGGTACCAGCAGTCGTACTTTTCAAACCAATGGTTTGTGGGATGCTGTTTTGGCAAAAGTAAAAAAAGGCGATTTCGTGATGATGCAGTTTGGCCATAACGATAGCAGCCCATTAGACGATACCGCCCGTGCCCGTGGTACCATAAAAGGCATTGGAACCGAAAGTAAAGAAATTTATAACCCAATTAAGAAAAAACAGGAAGTGGTTTATACGTATGGCTGGTACCTGCGTAAATTTATCAGCGATATTAAAGCTAAAGGCGCAACAGCAATTGTATGTTCACCGATTCCACGCAATCCGGTTAAAGATAATGCGATCGTTTTAGCTAACGACAGTTATGCAGGTTGGGCCGAAGAGGTGGCAAAAGCCGAAAAAGTCGATTTCATTCCACTCAATCAGATCATTAAAGATAAATATGCTGCTTTAAGCGCGACTGAGGTAAAGACATTTTTTACCGAGAAAGACCATACACACACCAATGAAGCAGGAGCGAAGTTAAATGCAGTTGCTGTTGTAGAAGGTTTAAAGAAATTAAAAAACAATAAACTGAATAGCTACCTGAAATAAACCATCGGGCAGGATACTACAGGATGCTTTCCTGCCGATATTGTATTATTTTAACCGCCTAACCAAATACCAGCGGTAATAAACCGTCCAATTTTATGCAGATACAGGTTAACCGAGTTTTCAAAGTGCTGATAGGCATTGCTTTTATATTTTTGAGCATCACGCAGATACATGCCCAAAGCATTTCGCTTGCCGGCAAATGGCGTTTCAAAATTGATGCTAAAGATGAAGGTGTAAAAGGAAAATGGTATTCAACCGTTCTTCCTGAATCCGTTAATCTGCCAGGCTCAATGGCCGAAAACTTAAAGGGCGATGACATTACCCTCAAAACTAAATGGACCGGAAGTATTTATGATAGTTCGTACTTTTTTCATCCCCGTTTAGAAAAATACCGTAAACCAGGTAACCTGAAAATACCTTTCTGGTTAACTCCCGCCAAACATTATACAGGCGCAGCATGGTATCAAAAAGATATCGAAATTCCTGCCAATTGGAAGGGTAAAAGACTGGTGTTATCTTTAGAATATCCTCATTCAGAAACAAAGGTTTGGATAGATGATATCGAAATTGGAACACAGTATACCTTTGTGGTTGGACAAAATTTCGAACTCCCGGCAAATTTAAAAGCAGGAAAACATACCATCACTTTATTGATCGATAACCGCATTAAAGCGATAAATGTGGGGCAGGATTCACATAGTCTAACCGATCACACTCAAGGAAACTGGAATGGCGTGGTGGGTAAAATGGAGCTGGTGGCTGGCTCTCCCATATATTTTGAAGATATTCAGGTTTACCCTGATCTGAAAAATAAGTCTGCTAAGATTAAAATCCAGCTTAAAGCCAATGCTAACCAATCCTCTACCGGAAAAATTACGCTTGCTGCTACAACTTTCAATACCAAAAATTTACTTCAGGTTAGGCCTGTAACAGTGGCTTACCAAATTGCAAATGGTAACGGTGCTTTGGAAATCAATTTGCCAATGGGCGATAAAATAGCCACCTGGGATGAGTTCGATCCGGCATTATATCGTTTAACAGCTACTTTACTATCGAAAGATGGCAAAAAAGACGAGAAAAAGGTACAATTCGGTATGCGTGAGTTTAAAGCCCTAGGCAGAACTTTTGAAATTAACGGTCGGCCGGTTTTTTTACGCGGAACGGTTAACAATTGCGAATTTCCTTTAACCGGTTATCCATCAATGAATGTTGCCGCATGGGTACGCATTTTTAAAATTTCGAAGGCCCACGGGTTAAACCACATGCGTTTCCACTCGTTTTGTCCACCAGAAGCTGCCTTTATCGCTGCAGATCAAATCGGCTTTTACCTTCAACCTGAAGGACCAAGCTGGGCCAATCATGGTTCGTCTATCGGAGATGGAAAACCAATTGATCAGTTTATCTACGACGAAACCAACCGTATGACCAAAAACTATGGCAATTATGCATCCTTTTGTATGATGGCCTATGGAAACGAACCACGTGGCAAGCAAGTAGAATACCTGACCAAATTTAATAATTACTGGAAAGCCAAAGATTCCAGACGGTTATATACAGGTGCGTCGGTTGGTGGCAGCTGGCCGGTTATTCCGAACAACGAATACATGGTTCGGGCTGGCGCAAGGGGGTTAGATTGGGGCAGAAAGCCAGAAAGTATTTCAACTTATGCCAAGCAGATCGAACAATTTACCGTGCCTTTTGTAGCACACGAAATGGGGCAATATTGTGCTTTCCCTAATTTCGATGAAATAAAAAAATACACTGGTGTTTATCGTGCAAAAAACTTCGAAATGTTCCAGGAAGATCTTAAAGATCACGATATGGCCGATCAAGGACATGATTTTTTAATGGCTTCGGGCAAATTACAAGCCCTTTGTTATAAAAATGAAATCGAAAAAGCATTACGAACGCCAAATTACAATGGCTATCAGTTATTGTCGCTAAATGATTATCCAGGCCAGGGAACAGCACTTGTAGGTGTTTTAGATGCCTTTTGGGACGAAAAAGGTTATATTACAGCGAAAGAATTCAAACGTTTTTCTAACAGTACAGTACCGCTGCTAAAAGTTTCAAAATTTGTTTTTACCAATAACGAAACCTTAGAAGCCGCGGTAGAAGTGGCACATTTCGGAAAGGCGCCAATTGCAAATGCAAAACTCTCCTGGACACTCAAAGATGAAAACGGTACAAATATAGCCAAAGGCAGTTTCAATCCTAAAACCTTGCCTGTTACCAATTGTATTGCCATCGGAGAAATTAAATTTCCGTTAAATAGTATTACAAAAGCAACAAAACTGAAATTAGAGGTTACCATAGATGGAACTGAATTTGCCAACGATTGGAGTTTTTGGGTTTACCCTGCACAATTGCCACAGGTTAAAGGCAATGTATATTACTGCACCAGCTTAGATGAAAAAGCACAGGCTGTTTTGGCCGAGGGAGGCAATGTTTTTCTTAATGCAGCTGGCAAAGTGGTAAAAGGGAAAGAAGTGGTGCAAACGTTTCTACCTGTTTTTTGGAATACCTCTTGGTTTAAAATGCGCCCGCCACATACTTTGGGTATTTTATGTGATCCAAAACACGCTGCTTTTAACAATTTTCCGACCGATTTCCACAGCGATATGCAGTGGTGGGAAATCGTAAACAAATCGCAGGTAATGAACCTCGAAGATTTCACTTCAGGATTTAAGCCAATTATTCAACCAATTGATACCTGGTTTTTGAACCGCCGTTTAGCATTGGTTTTCGAGGCAAAGGTAGGTAAGGGGAAATTAGTGGTTTCGAGTGCCAATCTCTCACCTGATTTAAAAGACGCACCCGCTGCACAACAACTTTATTTCAGTTTGCAGCAATATATGATATCTGATCAGTTTAATCCAAAATATGAAGTGGCTTTTAATACTGTAAAAGATATCTTCGAAAGTCCTTCTAAAATTCAGTTCGATACCTTTACAAAAGATAGTCCTGATGAGTTAAAAGTAAAACCTAAAACCAATTAAGATAAGCGAATACCATCATGAAGAAATTTATATTCAGCTCCGCTATACTGTTCTGCATATCTGTCCAGTTACTTTTGGCACAGAAAATCCCTAATAAAAAGGAGGTTTTAAAAGTGTTAAAAACAACAAATGCTTATTTTATGAATAAGTGGCCTGATGCCGGGAAATCAATCATAACGAACAGAGAGCGGCCAAGTAATATCTGGACAAGGGCAGTATATTACGAGGGATTGATGAACCTTTATAAAATCCATCCTGAAAAAGAATACTACGATTATGCCGTTCAATGGGGTGAAAAACATAACTGGGGCTTAAGAAATGGCATTGCCACGAAAAATGCCGACGACCAGGCCTGTGGGCAAACTTATATCGATCTTTACCTGATTGATAAACAACCTGAACGCATTAAAGACATTAAAGCTTCTATCGATCTGGTAATTAAATCGGGCAAGGTAAACGATTGGACATGGATTGATGCCATCCAAATGGGCATGCCTGTTTTTGCTAAACTGGGTAAATTATACAACGATACCACCTACTACAATTACATGTACAAAATGTATATGCATTCCAAAAATACCGAGGGTGGCGGTTTGTACAATGCCAAAGACGGTCTTTGGTGGCGCGATAAAGATTTTGTGCCCCCTTACAAAGAACCAAATGGCGAAGATTGTTATTGGGCCAGAGGAAACGGATGGGTGGTTGCTGCGATGGTGCGTGTATTGGAAATTATCCCTGAAAATGAAGCTCACCGCAACGAATATTTAAAAACCTATCACGAAATGATCAAAGCTTTGGTACCAATTCAGCGTGCTGATGGTTTTTGGAATGTAAGTTTACACGATGCGACGCATTTTGGTGGTAAAGAAACTTCAGGCACTGCTTTGTTTGTATACGGTATGGCTTGGGGCGTAAATCAGGGTATTTTAGATAAGGCTACTTATCTGCCCATCATTACCAAAGCCTGGAATGCCATGACCAAAGATGCTGTTCAAAAAAATGGGTTTATAGGCTATATGCAAGGAACCGGGAAAGAGCCAAAAGACGGACAGCCGGTAAGTTATACCAGCGTACCAGATTTTGAAGATTATGGACTGGGTTGCTTCTTATTGGCAGGAACTGAGGTTTACAAGCTTAAAAAATAATTAAAATGAATTTCAGAAATCTAGCAGGCTTATCGGTATTGATGTTGTTGTTCTTGCTGCCTAAACAAAATATGGCACAAAGGGCGGCCATTGCTGTTTCTGAAATTAATAGTATTTCATCTTTCCCGATTGTGGATGGAGGAAAAGCAGCATCAATTTATATCGATGAAAAAGATGCTGAAGTTGTTGGGATCGCTGCTGAGGCTTTTAAGGATGATATTCACTTATTAACGGGGACAACTGCCTCGGTTTTGAAAAATAATCCTGTTTTAAGTGCTTATCCCATCATTATTGGTACCATGGGGCAGTCGCTTTACATAGATCAATTAGTTAAAACTGGAAAAATAAACAGGGCTGCTTTATCAGGAAAATGGGAAACTTTTTCTGTTTCAGTGATCAAAAATCCTTTAAAAGGAATAAAAAGGGCTTTGGTGATTGCCGGTAGTGATAGACGTGGGACTGCTTATGGTGTTTTTCAGCTTTCGCGGATGCTTGGCGTATCGCCGCTTTGTTGGTGGGCCGATGTGAGACCTGCAACAAAAAAATCGTTATACGTAAAAGCTGGTCAGCCCTTGGTAGAATCGCCATCGGTTAAATACCGTGGTATTTTTATCAATGATGAAGATTGGGGAATCCAGCCCTGGGCGGCTAAAATGATGGATACCGATGTGAAAGATATCGGCCCAAAAACTTATACTAAAATATTTGAACTGCTGCTCAGGCTAAAAGCCAATTACATCTGGCCAGGTATGCATCCTTCAACCAAAGCGTTTTATTATTATGCCAACAACCCTGTAATGGCTGACAAATATGGTATTGTTTTAGGTTCCAGTCACTGCGAACCGATGCTGAGGAACAATGTTTTCGAATGGGCTGAGAATTTCGAGCACGAATACGGTAAAAAACCAGGCGAATGGCGTTACGATCTGAATAAAAATGAAATTGCCAACTACTGGACCGACCGTGTAAAACAGGCAAAAAATTACGAGTCGGTTTATACTGTAGGGATGCGTGGTATCCACGATGGCAGTATGCCGGGACCGAAAGATAAAAATGAAAAAGTGAAATTGTTGGGGGAAGTGATTGCCGACCAAAGAACGATTTTGAGCAAAAACATTACAAAGCCTGTGAGTTCAATTCCACAAATTTTTTGTCCTTACAAGGAAGTATTATCTTTATACCAGGCTGGTTTAAAACTGCCTGATGACGTAACGATCGTTTGGGCCGATGATAATCATGGTTATATCCGTCAGCTTTCGAACCCTGAAGAGCAAAAACGCTCAGGTGGAAGTGGGGTGTATTACCACATTTCTTATTGGGGTGCTCCACAAGATTACCTCTGGCTTTCGTCTATTTCTCCATCGTTGATTTCATATGAGTTAACTAAGGCTTATCAGTACAAAGCCGACCGACTTTGGGTTGTAAATGTGGGCGATATTAAACCTGCAGAAATGGAAACACAGTTTGCCATGGATTTGGCCTGGAATGTAAACCAGTGGAAACCCGAAAATGCAGATAAATATGCCGAAAGCTGGGCTGCTGAGACTTTCGGTGCCGAATTTGCAAAACCCATTGCCGAAATAAAAGCAATTTATTATCGCTTAGCGCAGGCTGCCAAGCCAGAGCATATGGCCAGCGTTAATTTTACTGATGCCCAGGCCGAAGAACGTTTGGCTGCTTATCAAAAGATTTACGACCAAGCTAAAAGCTTAAATGACCAGATGCCAACACGTTTAAAAGATGCTTATTTTGAGTTAATTTTATATCCGGTCGAAGGTGCCATGCTGATGAACCAGAAGATTTTATACGCAAAGAAAAGTCTGGTTTTAGCGGCAAACGGCGATCAATCGGCCTTAAGTTATTCGAAAAAATCGAAAGAAGCCTTCGATCAGATCCAGTTGATTACAAAAAAATACAATGAAGAAATTGCAGGTGGCAAGTGGAACGGAATGATGAGCTGGAAACCACGCGATTTAGCCGTTTTTAAAATGCCAAAAGTGGCCGATTCTGTAACTGCAAAATCATCAGACATTAGCACGAAAACTGAAAATAAAATTATTGTAGGTGCGGCTAAATATGGCGAGAAATCAGTGCCGAAGGGACTATCCTTACAAACCCTGAAAGGACTTGGTTTAGGTGGTGATGGTATTTCTCTTTATCCTTTTACTTTTAAGCAGTTAGGGGAAACAGCGCTTCAAAATGCCGCCTTTACTGTTTACGAAGTTGATTTCAACACACAAGGTGAATACCAGGTCGAAGTGAAATGTTTACCAACCCAGGGCGTTAATAATGGCATTAAAGTGCGTTATGCCATTTCGGTAAATAACGATAAGCCACAGGTCATTAATATTTCTCCGGCTTCAGAAAATAATATCTGGAAACAGAATGTATTACAGGGTTACGCTTCGGGCATAACCAAACACGAGATTAATAAAACAGGTAAATCGACTGTGAAAATCTATATGCTCGATCCGGGCTTGGTAATTAACCAGTTGGAAATACAATAAATATGATGAAGAAACTTTTAGCTTTTGCCCTATCCTTAATTTTTATGCTTGCCATCGCCAGGGCACAAAACATTGGCGATTATAAATCTGGTTTTAAGAGAACGGGCAATACCATTTCATTTTTAACCACAAGAGGAGAAGTGAAATTGGAGTTCTGTACACCAGAAATCTTCAGGATCAGAACCAGTTGGAACGGGAAATTCGAAGCCAACGAAGACCTGATGGTGATTAATTACAACTGGGCCAATGTAATAATTAAAGTTTCGGATAAAAAAGACCATTTCTTGCTTGCCACCTCAAAATTGGTGGTTAAATTATACAAAGCCCCTTTCAGGATTGATGTTTTTGATGCCAAAGGTAAATTACTGAGCAGCGAAGTGAATGGAGCGGTAGTTAAAGAAAATACGCAGGTTGGGGTAAGCAAAAAACTGCAGGCCGATGAACATTTTTTTGGTTTTGGCGAGCGCATGGATTTTATGGATCGCCGCTTTAAAAAGGTAACATTAAATGTTGGACGTGGTAAAGGTTTGCCGCACGCCATCGGTGCTTACAATATATTGGAAGCCAATTATTGTCCGGTTCCGTTTTTTATGAGTACAAAAGGCTATGGTATTTTCTTGCATAATTCTTTTGCTACCGAATGGGACATGGGCGCTTCCAAAAAAGATCAGTACAGTTTTAAAGCTGCTGATGGAGAATTGGATTACTATTTCATGTACGGCCCAACTTTTCCGGCTATTTTAGACCATTATACCAGTATTACCGGCAAATCGCCAATGTTACCGCAGTTTGCATTAGGTTTACATGCAGGTACGTACAGTGGTGGTACATGGGGCTATGAGGCACAAACTTCCGATCATTATGTGGTTGAGCTGGCAAAAAAATACAGGTCATTAGGCATTCCGGTTGATCTGCTTTGGTTAGATTCTACCTGGCGATTATTTGGCGAAAATGGAGGTAAAGGTGCTACTTCTTTCGAATGGAGAGAAACCTTTAAAGATCCAAAATCGATGTTCGATAGCATTTACGCCATGAACTATAAAATGGTGGGGCTTCACCTTCGTCCACGGTTCGATAACGCCAAAAAATTGAACCTGTTAGATCAGGCCAGAGCGCAGGGCTATACTTATCCCGAAAATGGTAAACCCGGCGAATTTGTGAACTTTTTCGATGAAAAGGCTACACAGTGGTGGTGGGATAATGGTGTAATGCGGGTAGCAAAATTAGGCGCTAAATTTCTGAAAACCGATGAAGGCAGTGCGTTTGGATCTTTAGCCAACGAAAGTGAGAAGGTTGGTCCTACAGGAAAAGATGCAGAACGTTTACACAATCTTTTTCCAATAGCTTATGCCAAAGCACCGTTTTTGGAGTTCGAAAGGTTTAATGGTTTTAGGGGATTAAATCAAACAAGGGAAGGTTATTCTGGCATTCAGCGTTATCCCTATATTTTTGCAGGCGATTGGCCAAGTGAATGGCAATATTTTGCTCCGGTAATTAAAGCCGGACTAAATGTTGGTCTTTCGGGCGTAGGTTCATGGGCACACTGTATGGGCGGTTTCGAGCATCAGGCCGATCCGGAGCTGTACATCCGTTGGGTACAGTTTGGAATGTTCAGCCCAATTGCACTTGTTTTTGGGATGGATCATCCCGGTTATAAAGAACCCTGGAAATATGGTGAAGACGCTTTGCGTAATTTCAAAAAATACGATCTGCTACGTTACCGTTTGTTTCCTTATATGTATACCAGCATGCATCAGCAATACGAAATAGGTTTACCAATGATGAGGGCTTTGGTGCTCAATTATCAGGATGATGAAAATGTGTACGAAATTGGTGATCAGTATTTATTTGGGGATAACTTAATGGTTGCTCCGGTAACCACCAAAGGTGCCATTACCCGTTCGGTTTATCTACCAGAAGGTACCTGGTTTAACTATTGGACAAATAAAAAATACGAAGGCAAAAGTTATCATCATGTAGTAGCGCCTTTAGATACCATTCCGTTGTTTGTAAAGGCGGGAAGTATTATTCCGATGCAACCAGAAATGGCCTACAGTGGTGAAAAACCAGTTGATGTGATTACCCTGGATGTTTTTCCATATGGAGCATCTGAATATAATATGTACGAAGACGATAATTTAAGCGCTGCCTACAAAACGGGAAACTTTGCTTCAACCAAGATCACTTCTTCATTAGCCGCATCAAATTTAACGTTGAAAGTTGCTAAACCAACAGGTAATTTTAAGCCCAGTAAGCATAAATATCTGGCTAAAATACATTGGACAGGAAAAGTAGATCCAAATGGTGTCTCAGAAAATGGTATTAAATTAAAAGTTTTAAAAACACCAGATCAATTGGATAAGACTGAAGGCTGGTTTTATGATATAAAAAATAAAATACTTTGGATTAAATCAGCCGGAGATAACAGTAATGATTTAAGCTTTGTAGTGAATTAATAGGTGGTTAGTTCCTCGGTCTGTGTCTCCACAGACCGAAACTGAGCGATTTTAGTTTGGGTATAAAATAAATAATATTAGCGGTTCGTGGGGGACATGAACCAGGGCGGGGAAAATCCTTAAAAAAATTGAAAACATGAAAATTGCATTTAAGATGAAACTTAAACCCGGTTTTGAAACAGAATACAAAAGGCGCCATGATGAGATCTGGCCAGCGCTATCTACTTTGTTAAAGGAAAATGGGATCAGCGATTATTCTATCTTTTTAGATGAAGAAACCAATACACTTTTTGCCGTGCAGCAACAAAATGGAAACTCTTCACAAGATTTGGGCAGTACCCAGATTGTGCAAAAATGGTGGGCATATATGGCCGATATTATGGAAACCAATGCCGATAATTCACCAAAAACATTTCCTTTGGAAATGGTATTCCATTTAGATTAAAAATATGCAATTACATAGATTCTTTTCTGTTCTGCTACTTAGTACATTGATTTTTAGTGTGGCTAAAGCACAAAAGCCTGTAAAAAATACCAGCAGTTGGCCTGTTGTCGAAAAGCAGATGAAACCCTGGACCCGCTGGTGGTGGATGGGAAATGCTGTAGACGAACAGAATTTGGACCTGGTTTTAAAGAAATATGCAGATGCTGGTCTTGGTGGCGTAGAAATTACACCAATTTATGGCGCCAAGGGTTTTGAAAGGCAATATTTACAGTTTTTATCGCCAGAGTGGATGAATATATTACACCACACGGTAAATAAAGCAAATACGCTAGGCTTGGGAGTAGATATGAACACTGGCACGGGATGGCCATTTGGCGGTCCGCAGATTAAACCTGAAAATGCCGCCACCAAACTGATTACCCAGCAATACACACTCAAAGCTGGCGAAAGATTAAATGAAACTATTAAGGTTAAAGAAGCTAAACAGGATTTCGCGCAGTTACAGGCGTTAACCGCTTATGGTAACAATGGTGAGGTGCTCAACCTGCTTTCTAAAGTTCAGGCTGATGGATTTTTAAATTGGTCGCCTGGTAGTGGGAGTTGGGATATTTATGCTGCTTTTGCAGGTAAAACCAGGCAAATGGTTAAACGTGCAGCACCTGGCGGCGAAGGTTTTACTTTAGATCACCTCGATAAAAATGCAGTTGATGTTTACCTGAAAAGATTTTCGGATGCTTTTGGAGGTAAACCACAGGGTATCCGATCGTTTTTTAACGATAGTTATGAAGTTTATGGTGCAACATGGACGCCAACTTTCTTTCAGGAATTTAAGAAAAACAGAGGCTACGATCTGTCCACTCATATTAAAGAATTAACCGGTAAAGATTCTACGAATGCAAATATTGCCCGTTTAAAATCTGATTACCGCGAAACCATGGATGAACTTTTGCTCCATAATTTTACGCAAAACTGGACCAATTGGGCGCATCAGTTTAAATCGGTGACAAAAAACCAGTCGCATGGTTCGCCAGGCAATCTGCTCGATCTTTATGGAGCGGTTGACATCCCTGAAACCGAAACCTTTGGTTCAAGTTACTTCCCAATTCCAGGTCTTAGGCGTGATGCAGGAGATATCCGCAACGTAGATCCCGATCCGATAATGAGCAAATTTGCATCATCTGCAGCACATACAGGCGGCAAAAAACTGGTCTCTTCCGAAACGTTTACCTGGCTAACCGAGCATTTTAAAACATCGTTTTCGCAATGTAAACCAGAAGCAGAACAATTGTTCTTGGCAGGGATAAACCATATCTTTTATCATGGAACCACCAATTCGCCAGCAAATGTATCCTGGCCGGGATGGCTTTTTTATGCCTCGGTAGAAATGAATCCAAACAACAGTTTATGGCCACAGGCACAAGGATTAAACAATTACATTGCCCGTTGTCAGTCTATTCTTCAATCAGGAAAGCCAGACAACGAAATTTTAGTCTATTGGCCAATTTATGACGTATGGAACAAAGCAAAAGGTTTGGATATGGCCTTAAAAGTGCATGATGTTGACGAGTGGCTGCACCCAACAGCGTTTTATAAACTATCAAAAGAACTTTCCAAATCGGGTTATTCCTTTGATTTTGCATCCGATCGACTGTTAAAGCAATCAACCGTTAACAAGACTTTAATCAGCACCAATCAGACTGCTGCGCCATATCAGGTGTTAATTGTGCCGCAATGCGAAATGATGAGCCCGGAAACACTAGATCAGATGATAAAACTGGCCAGCAATGGAGCGAAAGTCATTTTTCAGGCATTACCTAAAGATGTCCCAGGTTTAAATAATCTGGAAGCAAGACGCGCACAGCTAAAGGCCAGCCTGGCTAAATTGATTTTTACGGATAGTGCAGATGGTATTAAACAGTTTAAAGTTGGCGCAGGATTAATTTTATTAGCTAACGATGTGCAAAAAGCATTAAATGCAACTGGCATTAACAGAGAAACGCTAACCGATTCAGGCCTTCAGTTTATCAGGAGAAAAACAACAACTGGCAAATATTATTATCTGGTTAACCACACCGCTAAAGATATTGATACTGAACTTTCCTTAAATGAAGAAGGACAGGTTTTAATCATGGATCCGCAAAGCTCGAATGTGGGTTTGGCGGCAGTACGCGATAAAAAGGTTCGTGTACAGCTTAAATCGGGAGAGAGTTTGTTTTTAAAGGTCGATCAGAATGGAACAACCAAAACTCCTTGGGTTTATTTAAACAAAGCTGCCCGTACGATTAATCTTAACCAACCATGGAGCTTACATTTTATCGAAGGTGGGCCAGAGCTTCCTGCAGATCAGAAATTAGACAAATTGGTAAGCTGGACTACTTTAAACGATCCTAAATTACAAGCCTTTTCTGGCACTGGTGTTTATACCTCAAGCTTTATGCTGAACTCAAAATCGGCCAAAGAATATGTTTTAAATCTAAACCAGGTTGATGAAAGTGCCAGGGTGTGGATCAATGGACAGGAAGTTGGTATTTTATGGAGTATTCCTTTTCAGGCCCGTGTTGGCAAATATTTAAAAGCAGGCCATAATACCATCAAAATTGAAGTGGTTAATTTGATGGCGAACCGCATCCGTGATATGGATATCAAAAAAATCCAGTGGCGGAATTACCACGAAATCAATTTCGTGAATATTAATTATAAGGATTTTGATGCATCAAACTGGAATGTAATGCCTTCGGGCTTAATCGGCCCGGTAAGCATTACAGCTTTCAACTAATCGTATACCGTCATTCCTGCGCAGACAGAGATTTAAAGCCTTGTACAAATCAATATGCATTTTATCATGAAAAAACTCATTATACTCTCTTTGTTTACGGCCATTGGCATAAGTGCCATGGGCCAAGATTATATCATCACAAAATTTGGTGTTGGTGCCGATAGCACCAAACTGAATACCAAAGTTATTCAAAGTGTAATAGACAAGGCCTATCAAAAAGGAGGAGGAACGATTGTAATCCCTAAAGGTGTTTATCTTAGCGGAGCACTCTTTTTTAAGCCTAAAACGAAGCTGTTGTTGCAAGAAGGCGCGGTACTTAAAGGATCTGATAACATAAAAGATTATCCTTTTATCCCGTCGCGTATGGAAGGTAGGAGCCTTAAATACTTTGCGGCATTAATTAATGCAACAAAAGTAGATGGTTTTAGTATTTCAGGCCCAGGCACTATTGATGGAAATGGCCTTAAATTCTGGAAAACATTCTGGGCACATCGCGATTCGCTTAAGAAATTAGGAAGGGAATCTACAAACCTGGAGGTGAGCCGTCCTCGCTTACTTTTTATTTGGGGATGCAATAATGTGAATATTAAGGGAGTAAAATTGCGTAATTCTGGATTCTGGACAACCCATTTATACCAATCTAACAATGTACTAATTGAGAATTGCGATATCCGTTCACCATTTCGGCCGGTAAAAGCACCCAGCACTGATGGTATAGATATTGATTTTTGTAAAAATATAACAATCAGGAATTGTTATATCTCTGTAAATGACGATGCCATTTGTATTAAAGGTGGCAAAGGACCCGATGCAAAGAAACTACCAGAAAATGGTATTGTTGAAGATATTTTAATTGAAAACTGTACCATTGGCGAAGCACATGCTACTTTAACCATGGGAAGCGAGTGTATTCATGCACGCAATATTACCATGCGAAACTGTAAGGTAGAAAATAACTGCCCGATTTTAAGAATGAAAATGCGAGGAGATACTTTTCAGCTTTACGAAAATATTACGGTAGAAAACATTACAGGAAAATGTGGTGCTATTATCGACTTAAACCCCTGGAAACAGTTTTTTGATCTGGCAGGCAGCACCGCAAAACCATTTGGTACGATCAGAAACATTAAGATCTCAAATATTAAAGTAGAAGCAACAAAATTTGGCGAAATGGATGGGAACCCTGAAGATAAAGTATCGGGCTTTCTTTTTAAAGATTTGGAAGTAACTACAAAAATACCATTTTTGAAAAACAGGTATCAGGATGTTAAAATCGAGAACGTAATGATAAACGGAGCACCATTGGTTGTTAAACCTTAGTGCTGAAGATAACTAATAATTTCAGCCAGCGGGCAACGGTAAATTGTGTAATACAAGCATGGTGCTCCCTTAAAAATATTTTAGTATTAGGAAATAAGCGGCTTGTGGTTCTTGGCGGTCTTCAGTCCCGCTTTCATTTCAAGTCCTCGCTACGCTTTGGGCTTTACATTATAATCGGGTTTAGGAACGAGGGGTTGTGCACCCTGCAACTTTACAAATGAAATGCTGTTGTAGCCACTTAGCCCCTGTTGAAGCGATACCCTGCAGCAACGAGGCACGAGGAAGCGAAGCGTATAAGCGGAAAACGGGAAGAAATTTAGTATTTACTACAGGCCTTGCGCTCTAAATGTGAAAGTATTTAGTGTCAACTTTAACCTCGGTATGTGTCCTCAGAGAACGAAAAAATAATATTTAGGTGGTCTGTGGAGACACAGACCACAGAATTGGAGAAAAATACTCTTTTTATTTCCGTGCTTTCAGTGTTTCCGTGGCAAAAAAGCAGAATGCTACCAATCCAACTTTAATAAAGCCACGCCTTGTCTGGATAACTCCATTTCAAAAGCACCACCTGCGGTGTTAAATTTTCTAGTTTTACCAATCATTTTAAGCTGGCCTGCTTTTTCTAATGCTGCAATCTGTTTTGCATCTGGATTTTGGGGGGAACCCATTTTTTTCCATTCCGAATAAGCGTTACTATTTTCGGTATCAATGCGATATTCTGTGATAGTTACCATTTTGACTGGCAGTTTATTCAACAAGATGGAAACAACATCTTTCGAGTCTGTTTTATCCTCATCGTGGTAATTCCACAGCATAACAGCAGCGGCTTTTTCGGCTTTAGTAGCTAAAACACCTATGTCTGTTTGTGGTTTTCTAATGCTCGAATCCAAAATAGAATTTAAATTGTACATGCGGTTACTTATGGCTTCAACACGGTTCCCTTTCATCTGGCCAAACATCCTGAAGACATTCAGTACAGGTTTATCAACACCGTTGGTGGCTAAATCGCGAAAACCTGCAAACCAAGGCTGGTTTTCAAATTCAAACGACCAGGTAACAGCACCCAAAAGGTTGATTTTATATTTATCTGTAAGTTCGTAAAGCCGCGCAAAAGAGGCTGCGGTATAGCTCGAATACATGGTGCCGTTTCGGTAGGCATTTTCAGGATTAGTACTCATGCCACAGGCTGCACAGCCTTCAGGATCGGATTCGCCGATAATTACAGGGATATTTTTAAGTTGAGGATATTTACTGATGATCTTATAATTTCCATCAATATTGCGGAGCTGAGCCCTTACATTCATCACCACAGTTCCATTAACCACCCTTGGGGAGCCTTTAGCATGAAAAAGAATAGCATCTAAAGGAGAACCGATTTTGCCCGTTACATAATTGGTGTCGTTTAAACAATGTTTGATAAAGGCATCCAGGTACTTCGTTCCGCCACCTGTTACGTTGGCACCACCAATCTTAGCAGTAGGTAAGGCGCGTTTTAGTCCATCGGCAGCGTAATCGTAAAGTTTAAAGAATTCGGCCTGTGTACCTTTCCAATAAGCACCATCCGGTTCGTTCCACACTTCCCAGTACCAGCTTTCAACCTCAGCTTTGCCATATCGTTCCACACAATGTTTTACCCATTCGTAAACCAAATTGCCCCATTTTTTATAATCTTTTGGCGGGTAGGCCCAGCCGGTTAAAATTTCATCGTACCGGGCGCCGGGTTTCCACTTGTGTTGGTAGGGTTGGGGGTTGGTTGAAAGTGCCTCAGGCATAAAACCAATTTGCGCCAAAGGCTTCATGCCTCTTTTTACGTAAGTATCGAAAATCTGATCAACAATTTTCCAGTTGTAAACTGGATCACCTTTGGCATCTTCTGTATAGGCATTCGTCGATCCCCATTTTAAAGCAGGTGTACCGTCGCCGGAGGTTAGCAGGTTATGCGTACGTACATATACGGGAACCGGACTTAATTTAGAAATCTCGGTCAATAACTTCTGCCCATCTTTCATATAGGTGTAATTCGGTTCATCGTAACCAAACCAGGCCCAAATGCGTTTCATTGGTGCAATGTTCTGGTCGAAATTAACCTCGATGCTGGCTTTAGACTGCGCATTAACCGTATGGATGAAAGTGCTTAAGCTAAAGAATAGGAGATAAGCCTTTTTAAATGTTTTCATATAGTGTTGTTTAGAGATTTCGTCATACCGAACTTGTTTCAGTATCCGTCACGCCTTTAAGATCCTGAACTAAATTTACTTCGTAGCTTTCCAAATCTGTCCGTAGAATTCAGTAGGGCTCTACAGACTATCAATGGAAAAGAGTCTCCGACTCGTTCTTGTCATTTGAGTTTGAAACTCAATCTTATAATTAAATCCGTAGAGACGCTGCGCTTAACTCTACTGACAGTTCATCGGTTAAGGCTGCTCGTAAATTTCTGCTTCAATAATACTTAAACCACCTTTTAATTTGGTTTCTGCACGGTCAACACCATCATCAAGTTTTTTACCATTTACCTCTACGCCAATATATGAGTTTTCTTTTTCTTTACCTGAACCCACCAATTGTATAGTCACTGTTCTTCCTTTTGCTGGTTTGCAGTTTGCAGTAAAATAACCCAGGCTAGGTTTGCTATTGCCTTCAAAAACCACTTTTCCATCAACCAAAATCCTTAATGGATAAATTTTAGTCCTGAAACCATTCAATTTTAAAGAAATTGCAGATACGGTACTTTCTTTTGCTAAAGTATATTTGATCCATGCGGTAGCGATCTTTCCATCGTTTACCCAATCGCTCAATTCATTGTCATCGAAGCTTAAATTGGCCTTTTCGCTATTGGCACCCGCTTCGGCAGCAACAATTTTAATCGATTTGCGTGTTACGGTATACGATTGATCAAGTGGTGTTGCACCCTTGCTTAAGTTCGGTTTCAAACCATCACTTGGCAGTTGAACGGATAATCCGCCAGCCGTTTTAACTGGTAATGTTTCAAATGAAAGCGTTGCTGCTTGTAAACCTTCGGCTTTTGCCGTTAGATTAATTTTTCCGGCTGTGGTTGTCGATCTGATGAGTATCCGGTTTACCCCACTCTCAACAGGAAGATCTTTAGCCAAAATATAATTATCTGGTCCTTGAGCTAAACCTCCGCGCCATTCGGCAGGGCCATCTAAACTAAAGTTAACCATATTTGAAGCCGTAGGGCAACGGTTTCCATCCTCATCTGTTACTTCTACCTGAACCAGCACCACATCTGCACCATCAGCCTTAAAACCGCTTGGGTTTTTCATTGCAGTAAGTTTTAACCTTATTGGTTTGCCTGCTGTTTTTAATTGGGTTTCTGCCAGTTTTTTTCCTGCTGAGGAATAAGAAATGGCCTTGATTGTACCTGCTTTATAGACTATGTTTTTAAAGGTGAATAGAAAACCATTACTTTTTTCACCAAAACCAAGCGATTTATTGTTTAAAATCAGTTCAACCTTATCACCGCTGGCCACTACATATACATTCTTTTTTACACCTGCCTCGTAGTTCCAATGGCCGATTAAATGAATGCCGGTTTTTTTAGCGTCAACCCAACCATCCCACATCACTTTGTGTGCAAAAAAGGCATCTTTTGGAATGCGCATGGCATCTACCTCACCACTTCTGCGGTAGTTTTCTTCGCCGCGGTGGTGGGTATTGGAATCAGAAAATATGATGTTTACCCCACCAGAACTTACCCTGGTTCCTGTTCCGGGGCGCTCTTCGTAATATTCGTTCCAGCGGATTACATCTTCAATAGCGAACGAATCCTGATTGCGGTTATAATCGCTGGCATCGGCATCTTTGTACTTAGGACCTGCACCATTTACATGGAAGGGAGGTGAGAACTCATCCCAATATTTTCTTAAGGCTTCATCTCTAGAATATTCCATAGACCATAGTGGTTTGGTTGCGCTCTTATTGATGTACAACATTTCGCCTCCATATTCAGCTTCGGGAATATCGAGCATTTCTCTCGATCCGATTGCTCTGCCGCCATTTGGATCGTAAAGGTTTCTAATGTCTTTCATTTCCAACATGTGCGCTGCGCTGATCGATTCGTTTCCACATTCGTAAAAAACGATACTCGGGTTGTTGCGGTTGTAAATAATGGCATCTGTCATTACTGCTTTCCGTTGATCCCATCTCGTTCCGGTTACATCTTTTTCCGAATCTCCGGCAGGCATGGCTTGGATCAAACCTACACGATCACAAGATTCTATATCCTGTTTCCAGGGTGTAATGTGCATCCAGCGTACTAAATTGGCATTACTTTCTACCATGAGTTGATTGCTGTAATCGCTTAGCCAAGGTGGCACCGATAAGCCAATTGCCGGCCACTCGTTACTGCTGCGCTGGGCATAACCCTTCATCATCAATACCCGGTCGTTCAAATAAACCATCCCGTTTTTAAATGCTGTTTTTCTAAATCCGGTTTTGGTTTTCAGCTCATCGATAATCTTGCCTTCCGATTTTAATCTTGAAGTAACCGTGTACAGGTAGCCGTAGCCCCAGCTCCAAAAATTTAAGCCCGTTACCAATGCCTCGGCTTTTAAGGTTAAAGTATCGCCCGCTTTGATATTGGTTTCTGCAGATTTAAAAGTTTTAACGATTTTTCCATCAAGGTCTTTAAGCTCTACCTCATAAACCAGTTTTTTATCCGTTGCACTTTCATTTTTAACCTGCGATTCGGAAACCACTAAGGCTGATTTACCTTTAATATCGAAATTTTTAGCGTAACAGTAGTTACCGGTGGTTTTTAAAGTAGAATATAGTGGAAGTGTTTGATATACATTTCCGGTAACATGAAGGCGTACGTTTTTCGATATCCCGCCATAATTGGCATTAAAATTTTTATCGTTCCACTGGTAGCCAGAGTTGGTCGCTTTTTCTTTGTAATTCCAGGCATTATCAATCCTAACTGCAATTACATTTTCCTTGTTCTGATTGATTAAAGCACTAATGTCGAAGCCAAAGGCCATTACACCGTTTTCATGTCTACCAATAAACTTTCCGTTCAGGTAAAATTCACCGGCCTGCCTGATGCCCTCAAATTCAAGGAATATTTTACTGCTTTGGCTGGTCTCTGAAATGGTAAAATGCTTACGGTACCAGGCGATGCCGGTTGATAAATCTTCTATAGATTTTTTAAAGGCTTCATCTTCGTTCCAGGCATGGGGTAGGGTAATCGGTTTCCATGCCTTATCGTCAAAAGCGGCACTTTCTGCACCGGGTAAATCACCTACAAAGAGTTTCCAGCCAGAATTAAAGTTGTAGGTTTTTCTTGGGGTTACGGGTTGTTGCGCCAAAGCGATAAAGGGCAGTAGCGCAATCATTAAGAAAAGGTAAATATGCTTCATTATTTTTGGTTAGGTCTTAATTTAATAGCTAAGGATTTATCACGGTTGCAGCTGATTTCGCCATTGGCGTATTCTAATTCTGCCAGTTGAATCACACTTCTTCGGGTCGTGGAGTTATCAATTCCTTTATTTTCGGGTGTTCGGCCAGGGTGGGTAAAGTAATAGATGTAAGCTTTATCTCCATTCACCACCACATCGGCATGGCCGCCCATTACACCATCATCAGTTCCTTTTCCGGGTGCCTGTAAAATGTTTTTGGGCTGGCGTTTCCAGGTGAGTAGATCGGTAGATGAATATATGCCGAGGCCGTTCCAGTTGTCGACCACCATCCAATAAGTATTTTTCCAGTAGAAAACTTTCGGACCTTCACAGCCTTTATCGCCAATTAATTTTTTGCCGCTATCTTCCCATTTGTACAGATCTTTACTATCTGCATAATAGATCGATTTGCCGGCCATTTCATTGTTGTAGTACATGCGCCAGCCCTTGTTATCAGGTAATTTAAATACACAGGCATCAATGCAGCGATCGGAGGCCAGGTTCAGGTTGGATTCGAATTTCCAGTTGATGAGGTTTTTACTGGTAAGGTGGACAATGTACCGTGGGTGGCGCCAATCTTTAAAAACACCAGGCACATAGGTTAAATACATGTGGTAAAGTCCCTTGTTTTCGATTACTTCTGGTGCCCAATGTGTATAATTGGTTAAGCGGTATCGAATATCGCAGGTATCACGATATTTCCACTTTACACCATCTTTCGATTCGGCAATGCCGATACGCGTGCCATGTACCCAACTAACACCATCAAGGTTTTTAACATTTGCCCTGCGGTTGGTATAAAACATAAACCACTTCTTTTCCCCTTTATTCCAGATCACTACTGGATCGGCTGCACCATCATACACCGGATCGCTGTACAAGGGCTTAGGAACAGCTTGTACTTTATTGGTTTTTTGGCCAAAAGCGTAAATCAAAAATAGCATCAAACAGACAAGCAAGATTTTCTTCATCTCTAAGTTAGTAATTAGATGGATTGTTTAAATTCCGTTCGGAAGTGAAACACCATTAACAAAAAGGAAATATTTGGTTAAATAGTTTAAACGAGATTAACGTTTAAAATTGAGAGCGCCATCCTGCTCTATCCTGTAAGAATTGGCCTGGGTAAATTGTAAATGGCTTTAAAGGTGTTTCAAACGTTTGAAATAATGGTACGGTGGTTGTAATGAGGAAGTAACAAATGCAATACGAAATGCAGAGAGGGGTAATAAAAGATTTTTTTAGAAAAAAGGTTGCATTATAAAGTTAATTTCTCATCAGATTCTGTCATGTTGTCCAAAGGACTCCTACGGAGAGCCTGTCGAAACACTTCAAAAGTATTTAAAACAAGTCCTTCGACAAGCTCTCCGCAGGAGTTCCCTTGGACAGGATGACAAGACTATATTTATAATGCAACCTTTTTATAGACCAAATTATTTACCAACCTGGGTTTTGCATGGCCTGTTTTTGCTCAGGTGTTAATGCTGCACCCCCGCTCTTAATTACATCTAAGAAACTTTGAGGAATTGGGCGCAGGTAATGTTTGCTATCCGATGGTTTTGCTTCATCGTTAAAGGCAGCTGTTCTTGCGACCAAAGTTTTGGTGCGTGCCAAATCTTCCCAGCGCAATAACTCGCCCATTAGCTCCCTTGAGCGTTCGTTTAAGATAAAAGCTGTAAACTTATTTTCCTGTGAGGTAGCACCAATTTTATCATAAAACTCTTTGTTGGAGTTAAATATATCGGCCTCACTATTTAAGTGCATACTGGTTAGCGTGGTGGCTGTTGTAGCAGTAATGTTATTTGATTCGAAGTAGCTGTTTTTATCAGAGTACGAAACAAATGGTGCTGTGTTTGCGGCAGCATTGTTTTTATACGACACACCGCCATCTACATATGCTGATCTGTCTTCTCCTTCTTTATAAGCAGCACGGTCTCTAACTTTATTTAGGTACGGAATGGCCTGCGCAAACTGGCCCATTCGTCCATAAGCTTCAGCCGCAATTAAATAGGTTTCTGCCAAACGGGCTAAAATGCCATCACGTTGACCAAATTGCGAGGCTACAGCATTTCTGGAACCATCCATAAATTTAGATAAAGCAACAAACTGACTAACACCATAATTTCCATGCCCACCCAGGTAACTTTGCGGCTGGCCAGCAAAGTACCTTACATACATACTGGGTTTACGACGGCCAATATCAGTAGGAAGTGCAGGGTTTGCATTTGCAACGGCAGGTGTATACCTGGTATCGCCTGCATTATTAACGATATATAAAATAGATTCTTCGCCGCCGGCAAATTTTGCTTTACCCACAAGATCTGGTGTTGGTGCTGTTCCTGCTGTCCAAAGTGGCGCTCCGGCAGGCCTGTTACATAAATAACGTGTTTTAAAGCTTTTCCAAAACCTCGAGTCGTTTACACGGTCGAAAACATCGAGGGCATAATCTGTAGATCTTAAACGCTGGAATTCACGATCGCCAGGGATATCGCGCTGCATACCTGGTAAATTTTGGTAAATAGAGGGATAATACAAATGTACCTGGTTACCATAACGCCCCTGAGTAGCCGTATTACCAGAAAACTGTGCGGCTAATATGATTTCTTTGTTGGTTTCATTCGCGCCGTCAATGGTGGTGAAATTCCATAAATCGCTGAAGTTGGTAGCCAGGGTATGCTGACCGCTGTTAATCACCAGGTCGGCATATTTTACTGCATTTTGTAAATCAGCAGTTTTGGTATCGCTATTCCATGCATTGTTTATTTCGCTTGCACGGAATAAATATGCTTTTGCCAAAAAGTGCGCAGCCGCCCATTTGGTAATCCGGCCGGTTTCTGTTACCGTAGCCGGCAAAAAGTTATAAGCCTGTGTAAAATCTTGAATTACTTGCTCATATACTTCTTTTGCGCTGTTCCTTGTAAATTCTTCCTGAATTAAATCCTGTGCTTCTAACCTCAACGGAACACCACCATACTGTTTTACCAGTTTAAAATAATCGAAAGCACGCATAAAATAACCTTCGCCCAGGCGTGTGTTTTTACTTGCACCCTGATAATACAACGGCACGTTCTTGATAAGAATATTAGCCGAATTTATGTTTTCGTACATATTATCCCATACACTGGCCACATCCGAATTAAGGGAATTTAAACTCGCATCGTAAGAGTTCCACATTTGTTCAGTTCTATCTCCACCAACTGTAAATTCATCCACTCCATAGTTGGATGTAGTATATGCCCAGGTATAGTTAAAGTGAAACTTTAAACTTTGGTACATGCCTATGGTTAAACCGTCGAGGCCATCAGTTGTTACAAAATCTGCAGTGGTACGGGCATTAACAACTTCTTCGTCTAAGAAGCTTTTTTTGCAAGAAGTAGGGAAAATCATCAGTCCTCCTAATATTGCAGCACCCGATAATATATTTATAATCTTTTTCATGATCAATTTCTTTAAATAGCGATTAAGGATTACAGACTAACATTAACACCAAATACTACACCTCTGTTAAAAGTTGAGGTAACGGTATTGTTGGATGAGATGCCCGAATCAGGATCAACCCAGCCAACATTAGAGTAAATTAAACCCGGATTAATGGCCTGTGCATACACCCTTAATTTAGATAAGGCTAATTTTTTAGCAATTTTTTCTGGGAAATAATAACCCAGAGAGATATTTCTGATTTTTACGAAAGATCCGTCCTGGTAGTTCATAGAACTTCTGTAAGGGTCGCCGGCTGCACTTCCATAATTTGGTGCAGGATAATCGTTTGTTGGGTTGGTTGGTGTCCAATAATCAACTAAGCGTTGGGCAAAACGACCCTGAAGCGATTCCGCACCTGTGGCAATTAAGAAATTATATCTTGCGATAATAAAAATAGAAAGGTCGAAGTTTTTGTAAGTAAAAGTATTGGTCATCCCGCTGGTCCAGCTTGGAGTGTAACTTCCTCTTATCATTCGATCGTTATTGGCATCAATTTTATAATCGTTATTTAAGTCCCTAACCCGAATACTGCCTGGTTTAAAAGCGCTTGCTGCTGGCAGGTTAGCATTAAACTTTGCCATTTCAGCTAAGTCTTCAGGTGTATTTTGCCAGATGCCATCTTTTACAAAATCGTAGGCTACTCTAACCCTTTGACCGATGAACAATAAACTACCAATCACATCACCGTTGGCCAGTTTAACCACTTTATCTTTGCTTGCCGAGAAACTTAATGTTGTAGACCAGTTAAAATCTTTGTTTTTTAAGTTCACAGTGTTCAGGGTAATGTCGATACCTTTATTATGGGTTTCTCCAATGTTATCGAAAGATGAAGTATAACCATTTATCGAAGAAATATCTTTTTGTAATAACAGGTCAGTGGTTTTAGATTTATATAAGTCTATGGAACCGCCAACTCTTCCTTTAACTAAGCTAAAATCAAGACCAAGGTTATATTGTAAGGTATGCTCCCACCCAAGCGCTTTGTTTGGTAAGGTAGGAGGGCTGGCCAGTGATGCATCAGAGGCTACGTATCCGGTTTGTACCGAACCACCATAAGTATAAGTTAAGGGCTGTAATTTACCTAAAGTTGTTCCATAAGAAATGGCCGAATTACCTACACTACCCACACCTAATCGAAGTTTCAGTTGATCAACCCATTTGATATTTTTCATAAAATCTTCCTGATCTATACGCCATGCAATAGCAGTAGAAGGGAAAAAGTCCCATTTGTTGCCTTCAGCTAATTGCGATGCACCATCCCAACGGGCAGATGCAGTTAACAGGTATTTGCTATTAAAACTGTAGTTTACCCTGGCCATGTAGGATACAAGGGTATTTTTACTCAAATCGGTACTGAAAGCATCCAGGCTCGGAATATTTGCCCCACCTAGACCATACCAAAGTGGGTTACTCAAAGGAATTTTAGTTCCCGTCATTGATGAACTCTCTTCTTTAAAGAGCGATGAACTTTGCAATAAAGTTACGCCAAAGTTGTGTTTTTTTACAGTTTTATCGTAGTAAACCAAGTGATCTAGCGTATAGGCAAATCTGTTGTTTTGGTTAAGCTGAGCGTAATTGGTAGAACCTGATTCGCCAGCACCGCGATTGATTGATTTTGCATCCTGATACCTTCCGTTGTAGTTGTTGTAAAAATCAGGACCGAAGTTAATACGGTACTTTAATCCTTTCAAAAGGCTTACTTCAGCATAAAAAGAGCCGATTGTTCTTAACACTTTACGTAAATTGATATTGTATTGATCTTCACCCACTGGATTTTGGATATTGATGTCGGCACCTGGTAAATTGATCCTGTTACCGTTTACATCAAAAGGTACAGCAACTGGTAGCATGCCAAGCGCTGCGCCATACAAACTGCTCGGGCCTGTTGCATTGCCTGTTGAAAATCCATAGTTCTGCAAGCCATAAGATGCGGTAATGTTAGCCCCGAATTTAAACCACTTTACAGGATTCAATTCTACACTTACCTTAGAAGTATAACGGTTATAATCCTGGCCTAGTTCTGTACCAATCTGGTTTAAGTAGCCAAATGAGGCGTAGGCTTTTAATTTGTCCGTACCGCCACTGGCGCTTAATACATGGTCTTGTGTAACACCAGTACGTGTAACCAAATCGGTCCAATTTGTTGTGGGCACTAAACTGCCATTGTAAACTCCATTTTGCCAGCCTTGCGCAATATTTGCCGTTACATAGCTATCGTTAGGAAATATACGGTTATCATCTGCTTGTGTTGGTATAACAGGATAAGTAGTGCTTGCCTGTGCGGCAGGATTTAAATAACCTACACGACGGTAAGCATCGCGACGGAATTCGATATATTCAGCAGCATTCATCATCTGTGTTCTATCCTGGATGGTTTCGATGGTTGCCGTACCCACATAATCTAAAGTTAATCTGCCGGCTTTACCTTTTTTGGTGGTAACCAGAACAACACCATTTGCTCCTTTGGATCCATAGATAGCAGTTGCCGATGCATCTTTTAAAATGTCGATGGTTTCGATATCGTTAGGGTTGATGGCTTCAATACCGCCTGCGGCAAACGGAATGCCGTCTACTACATAAAGTGGTGAATTGCTGGCGTTTATAGATCGTACGCCTCTGATTAAAATGGAGCCGATCTGACCTGGGCGCTCGTTTGAAGTAACATCAACCCCGGCTGCCTTACCTTGTATGGCTTGTAATGCATTTTGTACCGGCCTTGATCTGATCTGCTCTGCACCCACACTTACAACAGCACCGGTTAAATCACTTTTCTTTACAGTGTTGTAACCAACAACTACAACCTCATCTAAATCATTTGTGGAACTTTTTAATTGGATGCTGATCGTTGTTCTTCCATCAACAGGTACTTCTTGTGTGGCATATCCAATGTACGAAACCACCAAAACCGGGTTGCTCACCGTTGATGGAATAGTAATGGAGAAAGCACCGTTGGCATCGGTAGAGGCTACAATAGTCGTACCTTTTACTTTTATGCTAACGCCAACAAGGGTTTCGCCTTTTTCATCAACAATTTTTCCTTTAAGGTTAACATCTCGTTTGCTCATTGAAATGTTTGTACCTACAGTCCCTGATGTTGCTTTACGGTTGGCTGCATTTGCAGTATTCGCGACACAGAGTAGGCATAATGCCGACATACCCGTAATCAGGATTTTTTTGTACGAAGAGCCTTTTCGTCGCTTTAGATTTTCTGGATAAAAATTAAGATCCATAGTTTTATTGGTTATGTAAATATTTGGTTATTTGGCCAAATAGCATATTAGATGGAGTGTGCTATCTGTTTTGAGGGCATATGATTAAGCAATCAATCCATTGTTTGTTGGATGAATTAGCAGTTGTGGAATGAAAATGAGTTAGTTTTTAATGTTTTTTGACTACAACAGTCTCTTCGTTATAAGGCTTTAAATAGCAGTAAAGGGCTAATTAAGTGCAAACGATTGCATTGTTTGATGTACGGTTTTTCTTGCTCATAATAAGTATCGATTAAAAGAATTGATTATACTTGGTTATACGAGATTAGAACTTTTATTTCGGTAATCCATCCTGTTCCATCCTGTAAGGTGTAACCAGATGTAAAGATTTTCTTCTTTGGCCAATAGGTTTTAGTACATTGTTCAATAGTTATTTGGCTGCAAGGTTGGGATTAACCCATACTGTTTTTGATTTCAGGTAGTTTCCATTTAACAAGTCATCACCTATTCGATATTAACTTCTTAACGACTTTATAATAAAAAAATGGTCTATGTAAACACACAGACCATTTTTATATTGTTTAAGTCACAGTAAAGCTAAAATTGTTTCTGCCTCTTAAAGTTAAAAGCTGTTGTTCCAATTAGGATTACTGTAAATAGCGATATGGAAAGGAGATTTACCCATACAGATGGTATTTGCCGCGGACTATATTTTTCCAATTTATAGTCCTTAATATCTGTACTGTCAACCGCTTTATTAAGAAAGATACCCGGATAAAAGTGCAGCCTGATCTGTTCATGATATTTTCTGACTGCCTGCTGGAAATCGAGGTGGGTATTAAGATCCGATCCAGCCATATTGTTTATTCCTAACTGGGTTTGTATAGTAGGGAAGAAAAACGCAACTGTATTTGTAAATCGCTGTCTGGCAGCTAGTTTATTCTCAATTGCACGCCTGCTTGCGATTGCCTGATCATCGCCCATCTGTTGCATGGCATAATACCAGAACCAGCTAAAAGTTTTCTCTTGTGGAAAGGGATATTGCTTTAGCTGCGGGTAATGTTCAAAAAATGGTTTCATGGTTACTTCTTTGGCCATATCCCATTTTTCGTGGTAACCCTCGCGTTGGTTAATTACATGCTGCAGTGCTTCTGGTATGGGATATTTTCGGGTAAGAAAAAGGTTAAGTGATGCTGGAATTACAATGCAGATAAGTACCCAAATGGCAACCAATGCCGATGCATTAAAGTTAGATGATTTTGCTAAAGAAATGACAAAAAATGAAACTGCAAACCAGAAGGCCAGATAAAGCATGATGAGTGCAGTTATTGAAAAGAAAATGAAATCTACAGGTAAATGCAGATAAAGAATAGCAACAAATAATAGTAATAAAGCAACTGTAAAAATTACGGCTACCCTAACTAAAAATTTTTGCCAGATTACCTGAAAAGACTGGCTGGTTTGTGCGCTTAAAAGCGACCAAACTCCACTTTCTTTTTGCTCCGAAAGTAAGTTATAGATAAAGGCAATAATCACCAGGGGAAATAAAAAGATAAATACAAAACTCAGATCCATGTTGCCCAAAAGCAGGCTTACCGGGTTATTAATATCTGTATCGTAAAGTTGGCCCTCTAAGCCCAGCATCGTTACCGAAATTAAATAAGGATTAATATCCCGCTGCCCATTGGCAAAGGCAGCCCAGGCATTGGGCGCATTAGCCAATGAAAACTTATTGTGGTAAAACAATAGGCCAATATCTTTACCAAAATGATCGATATTGCTGAGGGTATTTTTCTTTTGTAACATTGCTGCTTTTTCAATTACAGCCTGTTGGTTGGCAATAAATGTTTTGCCGAAATACAAACCGGCAAAGCCTGTAATCAGCAGCACAATGATGCCTATCCAGGAGGAGCTGTTTCTAAAAAACAGTTTAAATTCGAGGGTATATATACTTTTTTTCATCCTTAATAGCTATATCGTTTTAATCCATCTGGTTGTGTAATGTAGCAGCATAACCGTTGCCACTAACCAACAGGTTAAAGCACTCAGTGCCAATAACTCATTTGATATTACAGAACTTAATTTGCCAAAGCGATAATTGAAATCAGGTTGCTCGGCCCAGTTGGCTTTACTAATGGCCAAAGGTTTTTCTTCTTCCCCAGGAGTAATGTTACTGATCTTATCAATCTGGAGTTTATTCATCTTTTGTGCCAGCTGATAACGGTAGGCTTCTGCCTGGTTCTGAAAATCAACAAAGGTGTCAAAATCAGATGCTGTTAGGGCCATCGAAATATGCTTGAGGGATAAATAAGGGTTCATGAAACCTGCTATCCTTGTAAAGCTGTTTTGCTTTTCAAAAATTTTATTTAGCTCCTTTTGGTGGTTGCTGTAAATTTTTGAAGTTATTTTTTCGCCCTCTGCCATAATATAGCCACCATAGTTAAAGGGCAGTTTTTTTACATCGGTAACACCGTAAGTTTTGAGTAATGAGTCTTTAATGGCAGCATAATGTGGGTCATCTGGATTATGGCTATCGCCCTGTTTATGGATGTCGGCAGCAATGGCATCTGCAAATGCAATTTTAGATGGAGAGGGATAAATTTTTACGCCGATTGCCTGGGTAATCCTGGGCATAATGACCATAAAAAATATCCAGCAGGCCAATAAAGTGATTAGGGCTGATTTAGAACTGCGTGCAAAAGCCGAAACCAAAACCGTTACGGTAGATACAATGAAGAAATAGATCGCATAGCTAAATATCAATACCATTAAACGCAAACTGGCATCACCAGTAATCTGCCAATGACTTAGCGAGGCCCATAGCAAAATGGTAAGCAGCATAAGCGGGATAAATATCGACAAACAAACACCAATTATGCCCAATGTTTTGCCCCAGAGGAGTTGTTTCCAGCTTACATTTTGGCATAGCAGGATTTTTAATGTTCCCGATTCGCGCTCAGCCGAAATGCTGTTGTAGCCTAAGAAGAAAATAAGTAATGGTACCAGGAGCTGCAGCACCATGGCCACACTAATTTCGCCGAAGCGCAACATGCCGTTAGAAAAACCTGCTTCACTAAAATTTACTGTGTTTTGTTTATGTGCTTCTAAAAAGATCGATACACCTGCAAAACTTTCTATCCCAAAATCGAAGAAACTCAGTTCATGTTTCTCGCGAAAGGCGAGGTAACCATAGTGGGCCATCCGGTGTGGGTGTTTATCCGGTTTTGCCAGCCATTGTGCCCTCACCAACGCTTTATAGTGGAGACGCTGATTGTTTTGTGTTTTAAAATTCTGCCAGCCTACATAGGTAGCCAAACAGAGCGATAAACCTAATAAAAGGGTTAAGGCTAAGGTGGCCCTGTTGTTAAGGGCGGTTTTAAAAGTTTGTTTAGCTATAGTGCTTATTCTATTTGGCATTATATTCTATAGGTTACGTTAAACATTACATTTCTTGGTGTACCAGGGAAAAGGCGTAGATAGTTTTGTGCACCAACCCAGTAGGTTTTATTTAAAATGTTATTCATATTTACAGCCAGTTGCATTTTAGAACCAGCGGGCGAATAATAAAACGCAGCATCAAAAAGGGTATAAGCAGGTAGTACGAAATCTCTGATGTACAAGGGAAGTTTAGTGCCACTATACTGTAAACCGGCTCCAAAACCTATTCCCTTTAGCTTAATTGTTTCAAAGTTGTAGCGTGTCCATAAGCTGGCACTGTGTTTTGGCGTGTTCTGCACCCTTTGACCAATTAAATCAGGATTAAAATCATCCTTAATAATGGCATCTACATAACTATAACCTGCATTAAACTGCCAGTTAGACCTGATAAAGCCAGAAGCTTCAAATTCGACACCACGGCTGCGTTGGGCACCGCGTTCTATCAGGCGGTTTACATCCAACGGATCATTTGCATTCATCAGTAGGTTTTTCTGGTTGATTTCGAATGCCGAAATGTTAACCATTAAACTTTTATTCAACCATTCAGATTTTGCACCAATCTCTTTTAAATCACTTTCTAAAGGTTTAAAATTGGTGCCTGCAGGTGGTGGAACAATAACAAGGGTTGAGGTATTACCTTGCGGTTGGTACCCCTGTAAATAGGTTGTGTAAAGGTTAATGTTTGCGTTTATGGCATAGGTGATCCCGGCCCTCGGCAAAAGCTTATGCTGATAAATTTTCTTCTCGGTAACCAATTTGTAATTGCTATAATCTTCGTACCACTCTTGTCGTAAACCCAATGTTAAGGTAAGCTGATGGTATTTTATCTGATCCTGCAGGTACACCGCATTAACCAGATTATATGCTGCAGGAATTTCTGTTTTGGTAAAAACGTAATCGCTTAAATTTTTAATGGTATAGGTTGGGTTGGCGAGGTTAAAGTGTTCTACATTGGGCACTGGTGCAGTTATACCATTTGCCACCTTAAATAAATAGAGGTCTTTCTTTGTGGGATCGTACCTAGCTGCAATGGTTCCGTCTTTTAAACGGTAACCCTGGGCCGAGTTTTCGCCACCGCCCCGCAGTTTCTGGGTATTTATCCTATCGTAGCCGATTACCAGCTTGTGGCTTAAGCTAAAAGTATTGGCGGTTATACTAAAATAGGTGCTTAAATTATCGGTTCGCCATTTTTGCTGACGCTGAACGGCACGCATGGCTGCTAACGTGGGGATAGGTTGATTGTTTTCATCAACGCCAAAAGCATTAGTAGTTCTATGTTCTAAAAGATCTTCGTTCCAGTTTTGCTTCATATAGGCCACATTAAATACAATATCCTGTGTAAGGCTATGCGAAAAATTGGTCATCAACATTAAATCCTGACTGTTAAAGCGGTCGTTACTGGCACCCATATTGAAACTGATCGGTGTACTTTTTAAATCAGTTTTACCAGCCATTGCGCCAAAAATAGCCTGTCCACGGTCTAACCTCGAATTGCTGTTGTTCATTACTACTTCTACATTTAAGCTGGTTCGATCATTCGGGATGTACGAAAAGGAAGGGGCAATCAGGTAACCCTTTCTGTATTGTAGGTCCCTGAAACTTTTACTGTCTTCATAACCTATATTAAGTCGGTAAAGCAACGTTTTATCAGCATTTAAAGGGCCTGTAAAATCTAAAGCGCCCCTAACGGTACTGAAACTTCCGGCCGAGAGACTAATCTCTTTGCGGTTTTCAGTCAGTGGTTTTTTGGTTACCAGGTTAATGCTTCCCCCTGGGTCTACACTCGAAAATGTAGCACTTGCAGGACCCTTTATTACCTCTATCCGTTCCAGGTTATTGGTTAAAGGTTGATTAAAATAATATTGGCGGGTACGCATGCCGTTAATAATGGCACCTTCTTCGTTCTGGTTAATTCCCCTGATCGAAAATTGGTTGTAATAGCTGCTTTGCGATACACTGGTTACATTTTTAACCGCATCGGCCAGTATAGCCGCCTGCCTGTCGGCAATTAATTCTTTCGAAACCGAAGAAATAGCCTGTGGAATATCCTTGTTCAAGGTAGCCGTTTTTGTGGCCGAAAAAGAGTAATTGCCATAGTACTTTTTGCCATTGGTACCTACTACTTCAACGGTCTGCAATTCTTCGTTGGTGCTTTGCAGCACAATCGCATCCAGTTTTAAATCACCAATGTCATTAACGGAGTAAATGCGATTAAAAGGGCTGTAGCCTATAGCGCTAATACTGATGGTGTAATTGGCTGTTTTAGGTAAAACAATCGAGAAATTGCCGAGCGAATCGCTGCTTGTATTCAGTTGATCTTTCCCATTCTTAAATTTAATTGTGGCTTTTTGGATAGCTTGGTTTTGGGTATCGATCACATTTCCACTCACCTTTAGCTGAGCAAAAGCGACCAGGCTAAATGTGCTGAAGAGCAATAGCAAACAGAGCGCACGGAAAATAGAAAAGCCTTTATATGTTAGGTACATGAAATGGATTTGTTTTTAAATAGTTTGTAAGTATAATTCCTGGAGATCGGCAGCAGTAATATCGCTGGCTTTAAGTGTATGGATCAATTCGCCTTGTTTCATAATGCCAATGTGCGAACCTACATTTACCGCATTAAAAATGTCGTGCGTAGCCATTAATATCGATCTCCCTTCTGCAGCCAATTGTTTAACCAATTGGGTAAACTCGGCCGTTGCTTTTGGATCCAGTCCGCTGGTGGGCTCATCCATTAAAATGATTTTTGCATTTTTCGCTAAGGCAATCGCAATTCCCACTTTTTGACGCATGCCTTTACTAAAACCCGATAAGTGTTTGTGGTGGGCAGCTTCCTGTAAGCCACATTGCTTTAAAAAGCCGATCAAGCTTGAAGTACCATAGTTAAACCCTGCCAGTTTAGAAAAGTAATCGAGGTTTTCAACGGCCGAAAGATTGCCGTAAAGCATAACCACCTCAGGAATGTAGGCCAGGTGTTTTCGCCGTTGGTCATCGTGCGCAGAGATTTCTTCGTTGTCGATTAAGATTTTTCCGCTACTTGGCTCAATAAAACCTAGAAATAAATTAATGGTAGTGGTTTTTCCGGCACCGTTTTGGCCCAGCAGGCAAAATACTTCACCAGGGTTAACGGTTAAATTAAGCTGATTTAAGGCCCAGTAAGATTGATAATTTTTGGATAATGAAATGGCTTGAAGCATAATAAAATATTGGCGCATACCAAACAGGCATGTGCGTTAAACAGAGTGAATTTGAAGGTTATGAAAGAAAAACTTCTTGAATGAAGATTAAGCCATTAGGCTTGGTGGGCCTTTATTGGCACAGCATAAGATGTAAGCAACAGGATGCCTCATAAGGTAAACACAAGGTTTAATGGTTGGTTTAACTACGCGTAAAGCAGAGGCAATAGGAGCAGGAAGATCGAAAAAGTGCGATCGGTGTTTCAGTACCTCGCACAATTTGCATTTTAGCTTTGCAAAAGTCAATTGTTTAAGCAAGTGCGCCTCACTACAGCTTTGCTTGCTGTAACCGGTTTTTTCGGCACTATGATGATGCAGGCTTTCGATTAGAGTTGCATTAAGAAATACCGCCAAGAGCAATATAGCCCATATACGGGAAAAAAAATCTCTGCGATATGTATAAGCTGAATATGTCAATGCAACAAAGTTACATTTAAAAAATTAAAATCAAATATTTTATTGGGATTGGTTCATTGACCTGATTATTAAACATTGACCATTAGTTCACTGGGCATAGGCCTCTTTCAATAATTGCTGCCACTGTTTCTTCAATAATTCACTCCTTTTGTCTCTTCAATAATGCAACATTTATGCTACTTTACGAAAATTATGTAAATTGAGTCGTTATTTTTTTGCTTAGTATTGCAAAGATATTCCTTATACTAATGAAACCTGATAATTTACAACTATGGCCTGACAGTTTGCTTGTTAGCGATATGCAAAGCAATGATCGGTCTGCGTTCGAAAAAATTTACAACAGGTATTGGAGCAAGTTATATTTATCTGCCTATTATATTTTACGCAACAGGGAGGCCGCTGAAGATATTATACAAGAAATATTTGTGAGCCTTTGGTTAAAACGGGAGTATAACTCAGTTGATAATCTCAATAACTATCTTTTTACTTCAGTTCGTTTTCAGGTATTTAAAGCCATTAGGGATGGAAAATTACGCACTGATTTACTTCATGATACCGACTTTTTGGTGAGTCCGCATAATGCCGAAAATGCTTTTGCTGAAAAAGAGATTGCGCAACGTTTGGATAAGAGTATTGAGCTGCTGCCTCAAAAATGTAAAGAAATTTTTATCCTGAGCAGAAAAGAACACCTTAGTGTAAAAGAAATTGCCGACCGGTTAAACCTTTCACCAAAAACGGTAGAGAACCAGATTACAATCGCATTACGCCGCCTGCGTACCGATATGGGCGAATTCTTATTTTGGGCCATTTTATTATTGGCTGGCATTTGGGGTAAATAAATCAACGCTTATCCAATGCAATATTTCAATCCTGATTGTTTACCGTTACTTAACTTTGTTTAATTTTAATTAGCTGTTATATAGCTTGTTGTGTAAACTTTAAAATTTCTTTTGGGGGATATACTTCGTTTTAGGTACATACACCAAACCACAAGCAATTGAAAAAAGCAGAATTAACAAGTTTAACAGAAAAATACATAGCCGGTACTGCCAGTGGAGAAGAACGTCTTAAGTTAGAATCTTGGTACAATAATCAATTGAACCAAAATCCTTTGGCAGGAGAAAAACAGATTGATGAAGAAGAACAGGTTGAAGTTGGCGAAAAGATTTTTAATAAGATTAATCAACAAATAGATCAGCAAGAGAAAAAACGGTCGGGCAGGTATTTTTATCGCTTTGCTGTTGCCGCCTCATTAATTGCAGTTTTAGGATTTGGATGGTTTATTTTAAGTGAACGTACCGATCTTAAAAAAATAAATAAATCAGCTAGCTTAATCAAACCCGGTGGTAACAAAGCCTTTTTAACACTTGCCGATGGAACTAAAATTAATTTAGATCAGGCGCTAAATGGTACAATAGCCAAGCAGGAGGGAATTCAAATTAACAAAACAGCTGATGGGCAATTGGTTTATACCATTTTAGAAAATAAATCAGCGTTAGCTAAACCAGGTTTTAACACCATCAGTACACCAGCTGGCGGCCAGTATCAGGTTAGCCTGCCAGATGGAACAAAAGTTTGGTTAAACGCCCTATCATCATTAAAATACCCTACTACTTTTACAGGCAAGTATAGAATTGTAGAGCTTACCGGTGAAGGTTATTTTGAAGTAGCTAAGAATAAAAACAAGCCTTTCAAACTTAAAACAGCAAAACAGGAAATAAGCGTTTTGGGTACCCATTTTAATGTGAGTGCCTATGCAGATGATGCCGAAATTAAAACAACCCTTGTAGAAGGTGGTGTAGCGGTTAAAAACTTTAATCCACAAGCTACAGGTTTGCTAAAACCAGGACAGCAGGCTGTTTTTCAAGGTACAGGTTTTAAAGTGAGCAATGTTGATGTGGAAGAATATATCGCCTGGAAAAATGGGTTCTTTATGTTCAATAATGAAGGAATTAAAGAAGCGATGCAGAAATTGGCCAGGTGGTACGATGTTGATATTGAGTATGTCGGCGATTTCGATGGAATTTATTTCGGAGGATCTTTTTCTAAACACAACAACCTGCAAGAAACCTTAAAAATATTAGAGTCTACTGATAAGTTTAAATTTAAAATAGAAGGAAGGAGGATTAAAATTTTAAAATAATACTTTAAATTTTAATCTGAAAAACGGATTTCGAGTGCAATCGAAACCCGTTTAAAGCTTTAGATTAAAATTGTCCCAACAATAACCAAATAGTTAAAACAAAGTAAATGTAATAGCAACTGCTATAAGCATTTAACTCAACCTAAAACCTAACAAATGTATGAAAATTTACGATTTTAATTTATATGGTGCAAGCCGTATAAAGAATAAAATTCTGTTATCTATGAAGCTAACCATCTTATTGCTTTTTATAGCCATTTTACACGTTAACGCGGGCAGTTTTGCACAAAAAAATATAACGCTTAGCGAGAAAAATGCCTCGTTACAGAAGGTGCTTAAAGCAATAAAAAATCAAAGTGGCTACAATGTATTTTTTATCCAGAGCGATTTAAAAAAGGCAAATACAGTAAGTATTGATGTAAAAGATATGCCCCTGGCAGAAGCTTTAAACCAATGTTTTAAAAATCAGCCCTTAACTTATTCTATTCAGGCCAATACCATTGTCGTTAAAGAGCGGCCGGTAAATATTGTCCCTGCCAATAAGCCAGAACAAAGCGCACCTGTAAACAAGGTTATCGATGTGATTGGTACTATTCTAGACGAGATAGGCAAGGGTATACCAGGTGCCAGCATTAAAGTAAAAGGTAAAGAGCAGGGTACGATGAGTGATGAAAGCGGAAACTTTAAACTGACTGGTGTGGCCGATGATGCCACTTTAGTAATTTCTTATTTAGGATATCAAACCAAAGAGGTAAAAGCTTCAGCAACGGTAAAAGTGACGATGGTGCCGCAAAGCAACGATTTAAATGAGGTGGTAGTTGTGGCTTATGGTACGCAGAAAAAATCGAGTTTGACGGGAGCTATTGCAACCATTACCCCTAAACAATTAAAAGAGCGACCTGTAACCTCGATACAAAATGCTTTACAAGGCATTTCGCCAGGCTTAACCATTTTGCAACGCCCTGGCGATGTAAGTGCCAGTGCTACAAGTAATACAGGTGTAAACATCCGGGGAAGAAGCAGTTTAGCAGGTGCAGGTACTCCACTTTATATTATTGATGGTATTCCAGCCAGCTCGCAGGAATTTGCTTCATTAAATCCCAATGATATTTCGGGCATGTCGGTATTAAAAGATGCTTCGTCTGCCGCTTTATATGGTTCGAGAGCTGCCAATGGTGTAATTATGGTAACCACAAAACGTGGTGGCGGAGATAAAGCAACCATCGAGTTTAATGCCAATTACGGCTGGCAATCGCCTACCCGTATTGCCAAATACCTGGGATCGGTAGATTATACCACGCTTTATAACGAAGCCCTTACCAATGTTGGCCGTAATCCGATATATACCCCGGCACAGATAGAATTGTACAGAAACGGTTCCCAGCCTGATTTATATCCCAACACCGATTGGTATAAAGAGGTTTTAAGAGAAAGTGCACCCTTGGGCGATGTGAATTTAAATATCAACTCACCGGGCAAAATCACCAATAGTTATTTGGGCTTAAGTTATTTAACCCAGGAATCGCTAATCCCAAATAAAGATCAAGACCGTTTCAGCGCAAAATTAAACACCGAAACTAAGGTTATCGAAAATATTTTAAAAGTTGGTACCAATATATCATTTATCAACCAGGCTTTCAATCGCCTGGGTAATTTATCCTGGACAGAATTAAACCGCTCTTTACCTACCACTGTTTTTCGCCAAAGCAATGGCCAATGGGGATCAGTAAATAACGGTACAGTAGCCAGTAGCTCTATTCCGTATCGTAACCAGGCCCGTTTGGTCGAAGAAGCAGGGAAAGGAAGCGATAGAAACAACCTGTTACAAACTGCTGCAAATGCGACATTAACCCCATTAAAAGGTTTATCCATTAATGGATTGGTTTCGTTAAAGTTTACCAATAACAACAGCACTGCGTTTAACAATACCATGACGCCGATTAATAATTTTTTAACTGGTAATCCAATTCCACTTCCGGCAGGAGTAGGCACACAGAACGATTTAAGAGAATACTGGGTAAAAAGAAAAGAACTGTTAATACAAGGTACGGCCGATTACGAACGTACTTTTGGTAAACATTATGGTAAATTAACTTTAGGTGCATCCCAAGAAAGCAACGTGTTCCGTCAGGCATTTGTAGGACGGAGAAATTTCCCTAATAACGACTTAAGTACAATTATAAATGGCTCTACCAATGGAGAAGATATCGTAGCAGATCCTGATGGTGTATTGGCCAATAATACTACTGCCGAAGAATGGGCAATGCGTTCGATGTTTGGCCGTTTCAATTATACTTTTAACGAGAAATATTTATTAGAGTTAAATGCACGTATCGATTATTCTTCGCGTTTCCGTGAAGATGTACGTAGGGCCTTCTTCCCATCGTTTTCAGCTGGATGGATAGTTTCTAAGGAAAACTTTATGGAAGATATCAGCTGGATCGATAATTTGAAAATCCGTGGTTCGTATGGTTCATTGGGTAATCAGGATGTAGTGGCCGTTGGTAACTATTTTAACCGCTTAAATTCTGGCTATCAATATAGTTTTGAAGGTACTGCCCAAGGCGGAATCTGGCAAAAAGATGGCTCGTGGCCAACAACTACCTGGGAAAAGGTTTACATGACCGATTTTGGTGCAGATATGACCTTTTTTAAAGGTAAACTCGAAATTACTACCGATTACTATATCAAGGATACCAAAGATCTTTTATTGCGCAATACAGCACTTGCTACCTATCCACTTACAGTGCCATTTACCAACTCGGCATCAACCCGTAATACGGGTTTCGAATTGGCCATTAATCACAACAATAAAATAGGTAAAGACTTAACTTTTAGCATTGGTGGTAACTTATCATTAATCAAAAGTAAAATCACAAAAATCGGTGCTGATGGTAATGATAACTTTCCTACGGGAGATCCAAGTTTCCCAGATAATTCGCAGATACAGCGTTTAGGCGAGTCAATCGGCTCTTTTTATGGCTATATTGCCGATGGTCTTTTTGTTAGTAATGCCGAAGTGGCTTCGCATGCTTTTCAGGATACACGTACAAGAGCGGGAGATATTAAATACAGAGATTTAAACGGAGATAATGTAATTAATGCGGCAGATCGTACCATTATCGGAAACAATGTCCCTTTTATTAACTATGGCTTTAATTTAAGCGCTGCTTACAAAGGTTTCGATTTCAATATCCTTACTTATGGTGTGGCTAAAGTAAAAACCTATTTAGGGCAAGAAGCATCTACACCTTTCTTTAACGGAGCAAATGCAAAAGTACAGTTGTTAAACCGCTGGACTAAAGAAAATCCTGATCCAAATGCCGATTTCCCAAGAACATTATTAACAGCCGATGGTGGGCATAACATTGATAATTATTCTTCTTTCTGGTTGTTTAATGGTGCTTATTTCAGGGTAAGGGGCATTACTTTGGGATATACCTTACCACAGAACGCAATTAAAAAAATCGGATTGTCTAAACTAAGAATATACGGTACAGCCAATAATCCATTTACCATTATGGCCGATAAACGTTTGGGAGATTACGATCCTGAGTCTGCTTCCGGCCGTGGTGGCTACCCAGGTATTAAAACATGGTCGTTTGGTTTAAGTGCAGGATTATAAATTGATTAGAAAAATGAAAAAGATATATATAATTACAAGCGTACTATTATTAAGTGCAATTGTTTCTTGTAAGAAAGATTTTTTAGAGAGGCCGCCATTAAACGTAGTATCTGAAACTACTTTTTGGAAAAATGCCAACGATGTTTACCTGGCAGTTAATGGCGTGTATAGCCAGTTGCCGGGCGATGATATGGTTTATGATGATGCAGCAGCAGATAATGCACATGCGCAATACCCATGGGAAAGTTCGGCCACAGATGTATCGTCAGGTAATGTAAACTCTACATTAGATGCAGGGTGGGGATTTACCGGAATCGGCCGGGCCAATTACTTTTTAGATAATGCCGATAAAGTAACCGCTATTGATAAAACATTGCTCGATCGATATAAAGCAGAAGTGCGCTTTATCAGGGCCAATGCCTATTTTTGGATGCTTTGTAAATTTGGCGATGTGCCTTTAATTACCAAAACAGTTACACTTGGAGAAGAAAATGTGCCACGTACCCCAAGGGCTCAAGTATTAAAATTTGTGGTAGATGAGTTAGATGCCATAGCCAAAATTTTACCACAAAGTTATGCTGGTGGCAAGCCAAATGAAAAAGGCCGTATTACAAAAGGTGCCGCTCTGGCTCTAAAAGCACGTGCACACCTGTACGAAGGGCAATGGCAGCTTGCCGCAGATGCCGCCGGCCAGGTAATGACATTAGGTTACGATCTGTTCAAAGTAACGTCAGAAGATGCCTTAAGTGCTAAAGATGACTATAGTATATGGGTAGATTTTACCAATGCCGATGATCAGAAAAAATTCCGTTTAGGTTTGCGTAGTTACGAAGCTTTATTCCAACAGGCAAACGAGGGCAACATAGAAGTTATTTTAGATAGGCAACGCATTCCACAACAGGATGCAAATTTCTTAAATACACTTCTACCATCTGGCGATCTTGGTGGATGGGGGTCCATAGCACCAACGCAAGAACTGGTTAACAGTTACCCAAGTTATAAAACTGGCGATTTAATTACACCGCCATCACCAGCACAAAGGGCAGCCTGGTATAAAGCGAAAGATCCAGCATTTAAAAACGAATATAAAAACAGAGACCCCCGTTTTTATGCCAGTATTTTATTTGATGGAAACCCATGGAATGCCATCGAAGATGATTATTCATTTAAGTGGACTGAAGGTGCAGGTAACACCGCCTTAACTGGTTACAGTGTGCGTAAAATGGTTGATCCTAAAATTTATAGAGATCAGATTGATAACCATGCGAATAATATTTTAATCCGTTATGCTGAGGTTTTATTAACCTATGCCGAAGCCAAAAATGAATTAACAGGCCCTGATGCAAGCGTGTATGATGCCTTGGATAAAATCAGGACCCGTGCAGGTATGCCTGTAATAGACAGAACTAAATATGCCACGCAAGAAACCTTAAGAGCATTAATCAGAAATGAGAGACGCGTTGAGCTGGCTATAGAGGGACAACGTTATATGGATATCAGAAGATGGAAAATTGCGCCGCAAGTAATGAAACCCATATATAGTATTGCCGATGCCGCAAAACCGATCCAGGAAAGAACCTGGACTGATAAATTATACTTAATGCCAATCCCGCAAGCACAAATAGATCTCTCTAAAGGCGTTTTAAAGCAAAACAGCGGATATTAGAAAACGCACAACACACATGAATAAATAAGGATGAATAGCGGCCAGTTCTTTACTGGCTGCTATTTTTTTTGAATGAATCTCTAATCATGCTCAGCCTCTTAATGCGCCATATTTAATAAGATGAATTATTTTGTCTCTTCGTTTGCTATTAATATTGACATAGTGTTAAAAAAGTTTAATAAGTAGGTAACTATGCTTAAATGTTTTCTTCAGTTATTATACATTTTTGACTAATTAATTTAATACAATGCGATCATCCCAATATTTTAAATAAAATGACAGTTAATATGATGGAGTGGCAAAATGACGATGAACTTTTTGAGCTAATACGCACAGAACTTTATACAGCAGTAATTGGTGATATAATGGATAAAATGGGGCTGCTGCACCAGTTTTTGCCCGCTCAGATTCAGCCCTTGCATCCTGATATGTTTATAGCAGGAAGGGCCATGACAGTTTTAGAGGCTGATGTTTTGGAATGTTCGGATTATGAAAGCAATAACCCCATCTTAAAGAAACCATTTGGTTTAATGCTTGAAGCACTTGACGACCTGAAAAAACATGAGGTTTACATTTGCACAGGTTCATCTCCAAACTATGCCCTATGGGGCGAACTGATGAGTACCCGAGCGCAGATGTTAGGCGCGGCAGGTGCTGTAGTAGATGGTTATTCGAGAGATACCCGTGGGATTTTACACCTTAATTTCCCTTCTTTTTCTTATGGCAATTATGCACAAGATCAAGCTCCGCGAGGTAAAGTAATCGATTTTAGAGTTCCCATAGAAATTAAAGGCGTTTTGGTCAACCCTGGCGATCTTGTGGTTGGCGATATAGATGGAGTTTGCACCGTACCAAAACAGTATGAAGCAGAGGTAGTAAGCCGGGCTCTTGAAAAAGCCAGAGGAGAAAAAATGGTGCAAAAGAAAATACTCGAAGGGATGAGCGCCAAAGAAGCTTTCGATAAATATGGTATCATGTAGGAGTAGGTCTGAAAATGCGCTGAATAACCAAGGAATGAAATTAGCTTGTTCATTTAACCTGACAAATAAGATATGATAAACAAAATTAACAGTTATAAAACAGGACACAAAATACTGCTAACCCTTGCTTTGATGGCGGGTACTGTTTTGCAGCTATTGGCACAGAACAGTGGTATAGCCAGTACGCTTTCGCCAATTCCATCACCGTTGCTAAGCAGCAATAAACCCTTTGTTTCTTTAAACGGCACTTGGAAATTTGAGCAAACCAATAAAAAAGGAAATATTAAGGTGCCTGGCGAGTGGGTAATGCAAGGCTACACGGTTAATGCCGGAGAAACGGCTACTTACATCACGACATTTTCAGTACCTGACAATTGGAAGGGGAATCGTATTAAATTGCGTTTTGATGGGGTAAGTTCTCACGCACTAGTTAAAATAAATGGTAAACAATTAGCCGAACATGAAGGGAGTTTTGTTCCCTTCGAAATTGATATTACCGATGCGCTTAAAAGTGGCGAAAATCTGCTTCAGGTGGATGTGCAGGCAAATACCATAAGCGATATTTTGGCCTGTACCTCTCAATATGCAGCACATACTGTAGGGGGGATATTGCGTAATGTAACTTTGTTTGCCTTGCCAGAAGTTAATATAGCCGATTTTACGGTGGTAACTACACTTGATAAGAATCATAATAATGCTACACTTAACCTTAAGGCATTGGTCAATAATCAAGGGCAAAGGGCAGTGTCAGGACAGTTGATCTACACGCTAGCAGATGCTGCTGGAAAAAATGTTGCTACAGTTAAGACTCAGGTACCAACGGTGTCCGGTCAAAAATCGGCTTTAATTAATACTGATATTCCGGTGAAAAATCCCATAAAATGGAATACCGATAAGCCATATCTATATACTATAACCACAGCGTTAATCATTGATGGAAAAACGACCCAAAGCCATCAACAAAAAATTGGATTCAGGCAGGTTGAGGTAAAGGGAAATCAGGTATTTGTAAATGGAATGCCCATTAAATTAAGAGGCGTTAACCGCCATTCGGTGCATCCACTTACCGGGCGTGCAATAAGCGACGATTTGGAATTGAAAGATGCCGAATTGTTTAAACAAGCCAATTGCAATTACATCCGTACCTCACATTACCCGCCAAGCGAAAGGTTTTTAGCAATAGCAGATAGTATTGGCTTGTTTGTTGAAAACGAGAGCTCCCTAACATGGATTCAGCATGGCGCTTCGCCCATCTGGAAATTGTGGGATTACAAAGACGAGAAATTTTATCCTTATATGCTGGCCGCGAATATCGAAAAAATGCAGGCTGGCAAAAACCATGCATCTGTTATTATCTGGAGTTTAGGTAATGAGAGTTATTGGAGCCCCTTATGGGATAAAGTTTTCCGCGAAGCTAAAAAATTAGACCCTACACGACCTATTTCTTTCCACGATCAATGTTGGGGTGATTTCAATAATGCAGGTAATAAAGTTGATCTTGCCAATTACCACTATCCGGGTATAAATGGCCCCAAAGCTACCGATACGATGAAAAGGCCAACTTTATTTGGCGAATATGCCCATTTAAGCACTTATAACCGCCGCGAATTATTAACCGATCCGGGTGTAAGGGTAAGTTATGGCCCCTCATTGGTTAAAATGTACGATAGCATATATGTACACAAAGGGAATTTAGGTGGTGCCATTTGGAGTGGCATTGATGATACTTTTCATTTACCCGATGGCAATATCGTAGGTTATGGCCCCTGGGGACCAATTGATGCCTGGCGCAGGCCAAAGCCCGAATATTGGGGCATGAAAAAAGCCTATGCACCTGTAGTCATCAAAAATGTGCTTCAGCCAATCATTAAAAATGGTAAATTGGTACTGGAAGTAGAAAACCGTCACGATTTTATCTCCCTGAGTGATGTAACAATCAATGCGAAGGTTGATGGTGTAGGCATTCGCTTAACCTCAGCCATTAAACCGCATGGCGCAGGTATATTGCAGGTGCCTGTAAAGGAGGGAACAAAAGAAGTTTATATTTCTTTTACCGATCCTTCAGGTAATGTGGTGAATGAAGAGCTAATCGTTTTAAAACTGGCTAAAGAAACAATAAATACCAAAAAGCTGGCCTTATCATTTACAGAAAATGAAATGGCCTATTTTGTAACGCAAGGTGAGGTAAATTATACCATTAACAAAATTACAGGTGTTATATCGGGTGCAACAAACAAAGGGGTAAAAGTATTAGAACAGGGACCGGTATTTAGTGTAGTGGCGATGAACAGTGAGGATGGTGGTAAACCTAATGTAGCGGGCGAAACTTATCAGAATAATATCCATCCGATAAAAAATTATCCCTTATACACCATTTTTGCAAATGCCATTAAGGTAGATCAAACAAATGATGCAATCACCTTTGTTATAAAAGCCACCTATACCAATGGTGATGGTAATATAACCTACAACTTTTTTGCCAATGGCAACACCCGGGCAGATTACGAAGTAAAAACTACTTTAGAAAAACCTTATCAATATGGAATGCTGTTCCAGTTGCCCAAAACTTTCGACGAATTAAGCTGGAAACGTAAAAGCGAATTTACCGTTTACGTAGCAGAAGATATCGCCCGCAGTAACGGAACGACTAAATTATCTGCTAAATGGTTACCGGGTGTAGAAGAGTTTGGAAAACCGGTCGCTAAACTATGGAAAGATGATGCCAACGAGATGGGATCGAACGATTTTAGATCAACCAAACAACAGATACTTCAGGCCCGGTTAAGTAATGGAAGTAAGGGGATAATCATTCAGTCCAATGGTAAACAGGCATCGAGAAGTTGGTTGCAGGATGAAAAAATACAATTGCTGGTTGCTGATTATTGGAACAATGGTTCTGAACCTTTTTATGGCTCACCTTTTACTGATGGACGCATCAATATTAAAGGGAAAACGCTAAAAGGAAGTGTGAGTTTCAGGCTGCAGTAAGCGTATCATAATACAATCATTTGTCATTCTGGGCCTCCCGATGAAAATCTGGACCTATAGTCGAAGGATTCACAATTTATTAAGAGAGCCCTCGTATGACTGCAACTGGCGAAGTAAATAGAATAAATTAAGTGTTAGCAAAAACACCAAAAAATAAAACAAAATGAAAATAACAGATGTAAAAGTATGGCTGGTTGAGGGGGTAAAATACAACTGGACATTATTAAAAATATATACCGATACCGGACACACAGGGGTAGGCGAAGCCACAAACTGGCCAGGAAGCCCGATTGTTTTTGAGGCAGCCAAACACGTAGGGCAACGCATTATTGGTTTAGATCCAATGAAAACTGATTTTATATGGACTAAACTCTACAGAGATTTAAACTGGATGGGGCCATTTGGGGCCAGCATGTGCGCCATTAGTGGGATAGATATGGCGTTGCTCGATTTAAAGGCGAAAGTGTTGGGCGTACCTTGCTACGAGCTTTTAGGTGGTGCTTTCAGAAAAGACATTTTGCTTTATGCCAACTATTGGTTTACAGGCGGCGGCCATAATACAGCAGATTATGCTGCTCAGGCTAAAAAGGTTAAAGAAGCAGGTTTTACAGGCTTAAAATTCGACCCGTTTGCACACACCAATTATTTGTATGGTGAAGATCTATCATCAAACCTTCAGCTTACAGCTTCTCAACAGGATCTGGCATTCAACGTAAGTAAGGCTGTACGCGATGCTGTCGGACCCGAATTTGATATCATGATCGAAACCCATGCCATGTTGAATTACCGTGTAGCGGTAACCATGGCACAAAGGCTTTCAGAGTTAAATATTACCTGGTACGAAGAGCCTGCAGGACCAGAAAATGCCAATACCTTAAAGGCGATGAGAGATCGCATTCCTTCGAATGTTTCCATCTGCGTAGGCGAACGCCACTATACCCGCCATGGCATTCGTGATGTATTGGAAAAACATATCTGCGATATTATGATGCCTGATATTACCCGTTGTGGTGGCCCTTCAGAAATGAAACGCATGGCAACTATGATGGAAGCCTATAATGTACTCCTGGCACCACATAATCCAAACGGGCCGCTATCTACATTGGCTTCAGCACAGGTTTGTGCATCGGTGCCAAATTTTTTCAGACATGAATTTATGTTTAACGATGTGCCTTGGCGTGATGAAGTGATTTCACATCCAATTGCTGATATGGTGCAAAATGGACACCTGAAACTGAGCGATAGGCCAGGTTTAGGTGTAGATTTAATCGAAGAAGAAATGGAAAAACATCCAGGCATTTTAACGCCAAGGGCTGGTTTTTATGTTTAGAATAAATACAAGAGGTTATATTCTAAATATATATTGTCTTTCTGTCCAAGGGACTCCTGCGGAGAACTTGTCGAATGACTTATTTAAATACGCCTTAAAATGTTCCGAGAGGTTCAACACGACAGAATCATATCATCTTAGTTAAGAATAAAAATAATGGCACTAACAATTGATTTAAAAGGGAAAATAGTTTTAGTAACAGGTGTTACTTCGGGTATTGGTTTGGGGATTGCCAAAATGATGGCCAAAGCGGGCTGCACCGTTATAGGTTGTGCAGAACAAAGCGAAACGAGTGATGTGGCCCAGCAGTTTTTAGCAGAAATGGAGTCTTTTGATGTACTTACAGACTATTTTAGAGCCGATATGGTGGTAGCTGAAGATATTGATGGTCTTGTTTCAGATATCACCAGCGATTATGGGCGATTGGATATTTTGGTTTCTAACGCTGGCCAGAATGTATTTACAGGTTTAGAAAATAGTACCGAAAAAGACTGGCAGTTTAATTTGGATCTAAATCTTTCTGCGCACTGGCGTTTGGCCAAGCGCTGCAAGTCGCTACTAAATAGAGATAATGGGGTAATTATCGTAATGGTCTCTAATCATGCTTTTGCCAGTATCCCTGGCTGTGCCCCGTATAACATTGCCAAAACTGCCTTAACAGGTTTGGTGAGAAGTTTGGCCATTGAATGGGGTCCTGGTATTAGAACAATAGGTATTGCGCCGGGCTTTATCGATACACCTGGTAACCAGCAATGGTTTAATTCGTTTATTCAACCTGATGAAGAAAGGCAACGTACTATAAACCTTCATCCTGTAAAAAAACTAGGTACAGTAGAAGAAATTGGAGGCTGGTGTGTCTTTTTATCCAGCGAGTACGCCGGTTTTGCATCTGGAACTACCTATTTAATCGATGGAGGCCGAAGTGCTGTGATGCAGGATAATTGAGATTTGAGAAAAAAGGATAGCAAGATAGGGGTAGTTTTTTAACAATACGATGGATATTTGGAGGCCAGATTTGCTTTATAAAGCAGATTTTATTTTAGGAGAGGGTGCCCGTTGGCATGCTGAGTGGCAAAAATTCTTGTTTATCGATATTAAAGGCAAACTAATTGGTACCTGTAATCCGGCAAATGGTAAAGTAGTCACCCAAAAAGTATCGGCGATGCCCGGTATGCTTGCACCTGCCGAAAATGATAAATTACTTGTGGCTTTACAAGGTAGGATTGTACTGTTGGATTTAGCAACAGGTAAAACGGTAAAACTGACGAAATTTAAAGAGGATGCCGAAAACCGGAGTAACGATGGTGCCTGTGATGCTTTGGGTAGGCTTTGGGTGGGTACGATGAATATTACGCCAGATCTGGCGCTGGTAATCTTTACTGTTACAACGGAAAATTGATAAAGAAAATCGAAGGCACAAGTGTATCTAATGGCATCTGTTGGTCGCAGGATAACCGTACCTTGTATTATATAGATAGTTTTCTCTGCCACATTAAAGCTTTTGATTATGATTTGGCCACCGGGAGCATCAGCAATGAGAGAATTGTAGTCGAAATAACCGAACCTAATACCCTGGCTGATGGTATGTGTATCGATAGTGAAGGCATGCTTTGGGTAGCCATTTGGGGTGGCAGTTGTGTGAACAGGTATAACCCACTTAATGGGGCCTGTATAGGAAAGATCAAAATCAATGCGCCCCATGTAACGAGCTGTGCATTTGGAGGCAAATTGATGAATCAAATGTTGATCACGACAGCAAAAGATGGATTGATCGCCAAAGAATTAAAAAAATACCCACATAGTGGCTCGCTCTTTATGGTAAAGTTAAAGGTAACCGGGTTGCCAACTGCTTCTTACAAACAACAATAGTCATAGACTTTTGTTAAAACTAACATTTGGTGCTACCTCATTGCAGACTGCTTAATTTCTTTTCCAAAACTATATTTAGAAAAACTTAAATTTTTTACCTTAAATAACTTAATTTTTATATTTATTAATAATTTATTTCATTAAAACGGGTTTTTTATGAAACGTTATGAAGTCTGAACTTATCAATGTTAATCCCGCAGGTAACAAATCTATCCACATAAAACATATAGACAATAACCGCCTTATTTCATCTTTCCACTTTCATGATATGTGCGAATTGGTGTGGATTGAGCGGAGCCATGGTAAACGGATTGTTGGTGATCATATTGGGGACTTTGAAGATGACGACCTGGTACTGATGGGGCCAAACCTTCCGCACATTTGGCTGAACGACAAAAGTTATGAGGACAAAGATGATAAGTTGGTAAAATCTACCGTTATTTATTTTAGTGTCGATTTTTTTTCGATGTTAACTGATGATCAAACTGTTTTAATGTTAGTGGAAGATCTGGTTTCGAGGGCATCAAGAGGTTTAGCCTTTGAAAAAGATACCAGTAATAAAATTAGGGAGATTTTAATCGGGATCGAAAATAACGATGGTTTCGGAAATATAATTTCTGTTATAGAAATCATCAAGATATTAGCAAAGGCAAAAGATTTCAGGTATCTATCTAGTCTCACATTTAAGAACCAATATGATGAGAAAGATAGTAACCGGATTAATAAGGTATATCAGTTTTTAATGAAAAACTTTCATAATGATATACACCTTAACGAGGTTGCAGAGTTGTGTAACATGACACCTAATTCGTTTTGCCGTTTTTTTAAAATGCGGACGCAAAAATCGCTTACCCAGTTTATCAACGAAATAAGAATAGGGCATGCCTGTAAGTTACTCCAATCGGAAGATTATTCAATCGCTGATGTCTGTTATGCCAGCGGATTTAATAATCCAACCAACTTTAATAAATTTTTTAAGGCCTTTAAAGGCATGAAACCGTCAGAATATAGAAACAGGCTGAGTAATTAAATTGGTTTATTGGTCATTGGTTCACTAGTTCATTGGTCATTAGTTCACTGGTCATAGGTGCAGTTCAAGGCTAATTCATTAATCAGCCCTAAACACTCAACTTTAAACTAAACTGTTAACTGCCACCTGTACTTTATTAGGACTCCCGACTAAAGACTTCGGACTAAATTTACTTCACCCGCACATTTTCTCCGGCTAACCTAACCGTTTCGCTAATTCTTGTTGCTCTTGTTTCTGTTCTTTTGGCTTCAGATATCCATTTTAGGATGGCTTTTTTGGAAGAACGTGGGAATTTTTCCCAATGTGTTTGTGCTGGCTTGTTGGTTTCAAATTCTTTTTTTAAATCATCAGGAACAATCAGATTTTCCACATCGTTCAGGGCATCCCACATGCCATTGGCTTTAGCTGTTTCTATTGACTGCAATCCTGCTTTGCTCATCAATCCTTGGGCTATCAAGTGTAGAGCCTTATTCTTGTTAATTGCGCTCCAATTGCTTTTAGGTTTTCTTTTTGAGAAAAATTGATAGCGGCTTTCATCATCACGTTTCATCGTTAAACTATCAATCCAACCATAACAAAGCGCTTCATCAACTGCGTTACTATGAGGTATACTATTTGCTGATGCATCTTTTTTATAGATAATTAACCAAACAGATACTTCTTTTTCATGGTTTTCGGCTAGCCATTGACGCCAATCGGCCTGGGTGTTGGCATAAAAAGCTTTAACTCCGTTTTTTATTTCTTCCATTGGGATGGTGGTTCATTGGTTCATTTGTCATTCGTTCATTAGTCATTCGTTCATTAGTCATTTGTTCATTAGTCATTCGTTCACTAGTTATTGGTACAGTTCGAGGTTAAATTGGTTATTGACTCTAAACGCCAAACCCTCAACACTAAACTAATCAGGTCATTTATCCTTCACCTCATATATCAGTTGTACAACACCTGATGGAGCGTTTTTTGTTTCTTTTAAGGTTAACCAGACCCGATTGGTAATTTCGCTAAACAGTAATTTTCCTTCACCTAATATTACGGGATGTACAGCTAGCTGCAACTCGTCAACCAGGCCGGCATTTAAAAAGCTAGTTATTAGCTTTGCGCCACCATATAGCCATATGTTTTTACCGGGAAGCTCTTTAATTTCATTAACCTTTTGCACAATATCCGACTGGATAAAAGTAGCACCTGTATCATCATTGGTTTTAGTCTGCGAAAAAACATATTTTTTCTTGCTGTTAATATTTTCGGAGATCGATTTCATCAGGTCATTTTCTTCTTCTCCAGGTTGGTAATTCCCCCATAAATCATAGCTGATGCGCCCGTAAAAAATAGAATCTATGCCATCTAAAAAATCGTTAAAATTGGCATCGCCATCCATAATACACCAATCAATTTCTCCATTAGGTCCTTCAATGTAGCCATCAAGCGTAACGGCAAGGTTTAGAATAATCTTTTTCATCTGTATTAATTTTACGGTTTTCACTCCAGGTTAGCGGCGCTGTTTATCTTATTGAATTTAATAACAATAAACAGGAAGTTAACTTCTAAATTACAAAATATCGTTTAAAATCGGCCTCGAAATTAGATTTGGCGTGCATCTCCGTCAGTTAATTTTTCAACTTAACCTTAAGTTAACATGTACGCTCTTACTTTGTTCAGCATTGCCTGATATAGATGCTTTTAACATGATCAAATCTTATAGTGTTCTTGTGCTTTTTTTGCTTTTCATTTCGAATGCGATTGCCCAGGAAGAAAAATTCGAATCGATTATTGCGCTGAATCAAAAAGATCCGACTGCAGCCCTTGCTCAATTAAAAAAAATATACGCCAAATCTATCGATGACAATGATGAGCTTTTAGAAGGCAAATGTTTACAGCAAATGGGCAAGGTTTGTTATACACAGGGGCATTTTAGTCAATCGTTAGAGTTCTTTTTAAAAGCCGATAAAATATTCAACAATGCCAATCAATCGCTTTTATTGGCCGCTAATCTTAACGATGCAGGTGTGCTGTACTATTACATGAAGCAGAAAGACAAGGCCATGCACAGCTATAACAAAGCCATCGGTATCTATAAAAGATCGAATAACTTAACCGGACAGGCAACCGTTTTGGGCAATATTGGTCAGTTATACGAAAAAAGGCAACTTTACGACAGCGCATTTTACTATCAAAAACTGGCATTAAAAATAAACGAACAGGTTAACCATAAAAGTGGGACGGCAAAAATACATGAAAACCTGGGCAGTATATATGAAGATCTGGAGCGTTACGATTCTGCTTATGTGCATTTTAAGCAGTCGTTAAATTTATATCAGGAAGACCATAATGACCTGGGTAGTATCGAGGTAATTAATAATTTGGGCGATATTCTCCGTAAAACAGGCCGGTACAGGGAAAGTATTGTGCAAACCGAAACTGCATTGAAACTGGCCGAAAAGATGGGTAATATTTATCAGTTAAGCTCCTGCTGCAGAGACTTGGGCAAGGCATACGAACTGTTGAACAATATGGACAGCGCCTACCACTATGTAAAACTTGGCTATAAATACACTATCGATCTGTATTCGGAGGATGGTGCCCGGCAAGTAGCCTTCTTGCAGGTGCTTTACGATATCAATAAAAAATCGGATGAGATTAATAAACTGAAGAACGACCGGAAGGTGAACAGGATCATTGCTTTTTCTGCCACAATTGTAGTCATATTATTGGTTGTTTTGGGATTTGTTATTTTTAGCAGACAAAGGTTAAAGTTAAGAGATCAACAGATGCTGGCACGGCAGAAAGCGATAGAACATGATATGACCAGTCTGGCGCTCAAAAATCTTCAGCTCGAAGAACAAAATCTGAAACAGTTGTTGGAGGTTAAAAGCAGAGAACTGTCTACCCATACCTTAAATCTGATTAAACACAATCAATTCCTTGAAAATCTCAGGAGTACCCTACAAGCCATGGTAAAAGAGGATAAGCGCGATCAGAAAAAACAGATGAACCAGATCCTCACGGAGATTAATCAAAGTTTTAACCACGAACGCAACTGGAAAGAATTTACAATGGCTTTCGAACAGGTGCACCATCAATTTCTAGAAAGCCTAAAAAAATATAGCAGTGAGCTTACTTCAGCCGATATGCGCCTGATTGCACTGTTAAAAATGAACCTCGATTCAGGCGATATTGCAACCTTGCTTGGTATATCTACCGATAGCTTAAGGGTATCGAGATATAGGTTAAGGAAAAAGCTAAATCTGGCACAAGGCGATAATTTATCGGCATTTATCCAGGCTTTATAACCGTTACATCAGCTGTTATATATTACCTTTTTTTGCTCGTTTTAAGGGCTTAACAATTTGTTAATGTAACGGTAATGAAAGCATAACGGCGTTTTTGTGTTTGTTTAATTTGTTGATAATCATTGTGTTGTATTTTTGTGTTGCTTTTTGATATATGCTTGTTGTAACGCTGTTGCCTTTATGTAACCTCAATAATTTCTTTGTGTAAAATGGTGTATACACCTTTGCCCCGTCGATAATAAAAAGACTTTACCAAACACAATGAATAAACTATTACAAATTCTGTTTTTACTTCTTTTTTGTGCAGGCACAGCTAATGCCACAAAACTGAAAGGCCATGTTTACGATAAGCAAACTGGAGAGGCCATTGTAGGTGCAACAGTGGTTTTAGAAAACCCAAGGCGTACAACCAATACCGGATTAGATGGTACTTTCGAATTTAAGGATGTAAAAGTTGGTGCCGCCAAAATTAGTGTAAGCTACATCACCTACAAAACCATCGAGAAAACCTTGGTGATACTGAAAGAAGATAATGATCACTTAAAGTTCTACATGGAAAGCGATTCCAAGAGCCTTGATGATATTACTATCAAGTCGAACGCAGTCAGTTCTACTGATCAGGGTGCAAGGCGCCTGGAAAAAAATGCCCCACAGCTGATGAATATCGTATCAGGAAGATCGATTGAGATTTCACCTGATTTAACGGTGGCCAATGTGATGCAACGTATTTCGGGTGTGTCTATAGAACGCAATAGCAATGGCGATGGGCAATATGCCATATTAAGAGGAATGGATAAACGCTACAATTATACTTTGGTAAATGGCGTGAAAATCCCTAGTCCGGATAATAAATACCGTTATGTTCCGCTTGATCTTTTTCCTTCTGATTTACTCGACCGTTTAGAGGTGTATAAAACCCTTACCCCAAATTTAGAGGGCGATGCCATTGGCGGTGCCATTAATATGGTGATGAAAAATGCGCCTGGCTTATTGCAGGTAAATGCCAATGTTTCTACAGGTTATAGCCAATTGTTTTTCGATCGTAAGTTTACCAGTTACAATGCTTCAGGTATCAATTATAAATCGCCTTACGAAATAAACGGGAAAAACTACAATGCTACGCAGAACGATTTTAGTAAGGGAACACTCGATTATAAGTATAAAAATCCTGCGCCTAATCTAATTGGGAGCCTATCCTTAAGTAAACGCTTTTTGGATAATAAATTAGGGGTGGTGCTGGCAGGAAGTTATCAGAATACTTACCGTGGCAGCAACAGTACTTTTTACAATAATTCGGTTGTAGGCATCGATCCTTATGCCAAAATTACCAGCAAAAGTTACCGTGAGTATTCCGAACAGCAGCAACGAACAGGTTTACATGGAAAAATTGATTACGTTTTTAATAAAGATCACCAGATCAGTTTGTACAATGTATATGTTAATCTAAAAAATCAGCAGGTTAGAGATGCTGTAACCACCACCTATAATGGGGTTTATAATCCAACAGCCGGGAATGCAGAATTGGTTTACGATACCCGTAGCCGTTTAACCGAGCAGCAGATTTACAATACTACGCTTCATGGCGACCATAAATTCTTTGATGATAAATTTAAAGTACAATGGTCGGCTGTTTATTCTTCGGCCAAAAACGATGTACCCGAAAATACAAGTATCAGTTTGAATGGAATACAGCAGAATTTTCAAAGCAAACGTACCAGTCTGGTCAATACCAATCCGGTAACACATAGGTGGGAACGTAATACCGACGAGGACTTAGCTGGCTACCTGGATCTGACTTACCAGGTTTTAGCTGGCGAGCATAAACTGGATATTATGGCCGGAGGTTTATATCGTGATAAACAAAGAAGCAGTTTCTTTAACAACTACAATCTTGCCCCAAGTGCAGCCAATGCATTTGATCTTTACGGTGTGAATTTTCAGCATTATACCGATTTAAACCTCGTGGTCAGTAATTCTACAGGAGCAGTAGCTAATGCACTTACATACGATGCTAGCGAGAAAATCGCTGCAGGTTATGGGATGTTTAAGTATAACTCAGCCAAAATAGAGCTTATAGGAGGTTTAAGGGTAGAGCATACCAACCAAGGTTATAATCTGCTTTTTGCCGCAGGTGAGGCATTCCCAAAAGGAAATCAGATTTATACCGATTTACTTCCTAGTTTAACAGCAAAATATTTTTTAAGCCAAAAGGCACAATTACATGCGTCTTATTACAGAGCCCTTAACCGCCCTGGTTTTTATGAAATTGTTCCTGGAAAAGTAGTGAATGAAGATTTTGTAGAACGTGGTAATGTGAACCTGCAACGTGCCTTAGCTGATAATTTCGATTTACGTTACGAGCTTTTTCCGGGTGCTTCAGAACAATTGTTGGTTGGTGCTTTTTATAAACGGATCAAAAATCCTATTGAATATACTTTTCAGGCTGATGCCGTTCGCGGGCAGGACACTTTTTATACCCCAGGAAACTTTGGTACGGCCAATAATTATGGCGCAGAGGTAGATTATATCAAATATTTCAGCAAAATAGGCGTGAAGGCCAATTATACCTATACCCATTCGCGTATTAACACCACTAAAACCACCAGGGTTATCAATAGTACCACTGGAGATACGGAACCAGCCAATGTTAACCAGGAACGTCCGCTTTACGGTCAGTCGGCGCATATTGCCAACTTATCGTTATTGTTTAAAGATACTAAAAAAGGCTGGGATGTTCAGGTTGCAGGTGCCTATACGGGACCACGAATCAACACAGTTTCGCAATTCTTAAATAACGATTTGTGGCAGGAAGGATTTATTCAGATGGATGCTTCAGCCGAGAAACGCTTTAAACGGGGCATTAGTGTTTTTGTAAAAGCCAATAACATCTTAAATACGCCGACAAAATTATTTATAAAAGGTACAAATCCTGAAAATAACAATATCAACGAAAACCTGGTTAAAAATGGGAATACACTGATCAGAAGTGATTATTATGGCCAAAACTACCTTGTTGGCTTCAGATACAAGTTTAATTAATAGAATTTAAAGATATAAAGACATGAAATCGAATCAGATTTTTAAATTGATGATCCTGATGGTGTTAGCCTTAACAGGATGTGAGAAAGCCAATATAGATGTAGATACCACCGCTGTTGATGGTTCGGCAATTGGTGAAGTTTCTGGAGTTTGGGCTAAAGGCAGTACACAGGTAATTAAAGGCGATATTGTAATCCCGGAAGGGAAAACGCTTACGATTGAAGAAGGTGTAACGGTGCTGATGGATACAGTTGCGAAACCGGAAATTATTATAAAAGGTAATTTGTATGCTTTGGGGACCACAGAAAACCCTATTAAATTTACGGTAAACGATTTTTACAAAACGACGTTAACGAAGTTCGGTAAACTCTGGGGCGGTATTTTAGCTGGTCCAACATGCGAAGAACTGGTACTTGATCATGTAATTCTCGAATATGGCGGTGCTAAAACCTCGGATGCTTCTACTTCGGTAAAAATGGGCCTGTATAAGGCTGTTGCAGGCGAAAGTTTGCCAGCGCTTTGGTTTGCCAATGCCAGGGGCAGATTGGTGGTTCAAAATAGCACCATCAGAAATTTTCAGGAAGATTGTACTTATATTGAAGGTGGAAGAATAATTTTTGCCAACAATGTGTTTTATACCACTGGTGTAACAGGAGGAGAAGCCATGAACTTTAAATCAGGCTGTTTGGCTGATATAGCCTATAATTTGGTTTATAGCACCAATACCAATGCCTTAAAATTATCTAATACTGGAGATAAAACGCCACAAACGTATATTATTGCTTACAACAATACGATGGTAAATACCGGTTGGAGAAGACCAACTGCGAAAGGCGGATCAATCTGGCTGGAAAGCACGGTGCGTGCCGATCTGTATAATAATCTTTTCGCCAATACCCGTTTTGGTGTAAAAAGAGATCCAAAAAAACCTGAAGATAACCGTTCTGCTTACAGCAACAACTGGTATTATGGTTTCGACCAGACTACTGTAAATCAGTTTCAGCCATCTGGCGATATTGTAGGCGGTAAAAACGATGTAATCAGTAATGTTGCTGGCGCAAACGACCCTAAATTTGTCAATTATCCATTAAACACTGCGGTTACCAATGCCGATTTCAATACCGCATGGGATTTTCACTTGCAAGGCAACTCACCGGCTTTGGGTAAAGGCATCACCAACTTTACCCGCCATCACCAGGCCGGAATCATAATGAAAAATGGTATCACCTATATCTCACCTTCACCATCAACATTTGTTGGTGCATACGGAACTAAAATATAAAATGAAGTATAACAATATATTAAAACTTGCCGCTTTTGCGGTTCTAAGCCTGACCATTTCTTGTAATGGAGGCGCGCAAAACGAAAATAGTACAGCCGTAAAACCCTTATATGTGTCCGATCCTGTCGATTTTGATACTGACGATCCTGCTATCTGGGTAAACCCGAACGATCCGGCGCAGTCTTTGGTAATCGGTACCGATAAAGATAGTAGCGGTGGCTTATATGTTTTCGATCTGAAAGGTAAAACCATCAGGTCAAAAACCGTAAAAGGCCTAAAGCGACCGAACAATGTTGATATTGCCTATGGTTTGATGCTGACTGGGAAAAAAACAGATATTGCCGTAACCACAGAACGTTATACACATAAACTAAGGATATTTTCCCTTCCCGATATGAAAGCGATCGATAATGGTGGGATTCCTGTTTTTGTTGGCGAAACAGAGGCAGAGTACCGCGATTTGATGGGGATTTCGATGTATACCGATCCAAGTGGAAAAATTTATGCAATTGTTGGTCGTAAAACGGGACCTAAAAACGGAGGTTATCTTTGGCAATACCTGTTAACCGATGATGGAAAAGGCAATGTTAAAGCAGATTTGGTGCGCAAATTCGGCCAGTATAGTGGCAAAAAAGAAATAGAAGCAATTGCCGTTGATAATGAACTGGGTTATGTTTATTATTGCGATGAGCAGGTTGGTGTACGCAAGTATTATGCTGATCCGGCCAAAGGGAATAAAGAACTGGCATTGTTTGGGCAGGGCGATTTTACTGTCGACAATGAGGGGATTGCAATTTATAAAACCCCAGGGAATAATGGGTACATCCTGGTATCCGATCAGGGCGCTAAGCAGCTGAAAGTGTATGATAGGGTGGCTAAAGCCAATACTGCTCATCCACACCCATTGTTAACTACCATTAAATATTCAGCCAATCAAACCGATGGCATTGATGTGGTTTCAGTTCCTTTAAATAACGATTTTAAACACGGTTTGCTGGTGGCTATGAGCGATGATAAAACCTTTCATTTTTATAGATGGGAAGATATAGCGGGTAAAAAGCTGACTAGTGTAAATCCATAACATTAACACTTATTTTTGGAGAGCAATTGCAGGAGCATTTAGGGCAGTTCAGTCCTGCTCCCGCTTCTGCCAATTTGAAGGAAATCGGCATCTCGCTTTGATCAGGTTTAGGAGGGATGAATAGTACTGCTATTTTGGATATAATAAACCCCTGCCAGTTGCAGGTGAGCAACTAATGTAGTTAAGTTAAGCAGAAAACAAAAAGTATTGTCATCCTGAACCTGTCGAAGGACAAATGTTTTTTTGTTTTTAGACTAGCAAAGGTCTTCGACAGGCTCAGACTGACAACGCCCATATTTAACTTTGCCCTATACCGCAATATTATTCGATAATTTATACTCAGACGGGGTAATGCCCGTCTGTTTTTTAAAATACTTGCCAAAAAAAGAGGAGTTGCTAAAGCGTAGTTCCATGGCAACCTCCGAGATATTCATAACGTGGCTGGTTAATAATAGTTTCGCCTCCCTGATCACCATTTCATCAATAACTTCTCCCGCCGTTCTATCGGTTACCTGTTTAACAACCTGCGATAAATGCCTTGGCGTAATGCGTAAACAGTTGGCGTAATAAATTACACGTTTTTCCTTCTTAAAGTTTTCTGATACTAACGATAAAAACCGATTAGTGAGTTCTGTCTTGCTATCATGAGCAAAAGGTATTGGGTCTTTCTGTTTATTCTTTAACAAAAAGAGGTCGTACAGCAGTTCCAGGAAGCTATTGTGCACAATATTTTTAATCTGCGGGGTATCTTTTGGTACATTCAGCTTTTTGTGCAGGGCAAGCATATCATAGTAAATGAATGTATATTCTTCCTTTGATAATGAAAATTTATGCGTAGGATCGTTTTGGAACATTCTGTAAGCTTCTCCGCTATTAAAGAATATCCCCTTGGTTTTTAAATAATTTTTGTTAAAATGGATGCTGATGAAAGAAACATCACTGTTGTCCTTAATTTCATAAACGGCATGTGGAAAAATGAGTAGAATATCTCTTTGATTTAATACATGCTCTACAAAATTTATCCGAAGGTTCATCTTTCCTTTTGTGATCAGAATTAAAGCGTAACTCGATACGCGGAAAGGCTCCGAACTGCAATAATGCGGATCGCTACTATGGTGGATTTTTGCCATCAATCCATCATTTAAGGAAAGCGCTTCCTCATGGTTTTTTTCTGAAAAAGTTTTATTGAGTAACTCTTGTTGCATAAAATCGTTCAGCGTTTTTTAATAATTTCTTAACAGATTCGATCATCTTTTGCACTACAATTTCAGCCACCCTTTTACGGATAGTTTTTCGCCCTTTATCTGTCGGATTTTGCTATGACAAATGTAATGTTCGCAATGAGTTTTGCAAGAACATTTTTTTAAAATGACTAATTTCTGATTGATTTTTAAGTTTTTGATTAAGAATTTTATATATTTTAATCTGTTTAATTACAGGTATTTATCTTGTTTTTTGGGCTTTTTTAGTTGTTTTTGTATTTTTTACTATTTTATAATAAAAGTCAGAATGTCAATTGGTCAATTCATCTGAATGTCACATTTTGTCGATCCAACTTTTTGACCAATATATCCCACATTTGAACCTTTTTTTGGCTTCAATTCCGCGTTAAAATTGTGTTATCAAATCGTTTGGTTAATGCGGCCTTAATCTACATCGTTGATTTTAATCTCTACAAGTAGCATTCAGGTGCAGGCCAAATTTTCAGAACAGGGTTTTAAAAACTGAAGAATATAAGAGTTCAGCATGCGTAAAAAATTACAAGATAGAATTGCCTCTTTTAAGGATGCGGCGGTGATAAAAGAAAAGGGATTATATCCTTATTTCAGGTCGATAGAATCTGGCCAGGATACCGAGGTGGTTATAAATGGGAAAAAGGTACTCATGTTTGGTTCAAATTCCTACTTAGGGTTAACCAATCATCCTAAAATAAAAGAAGCCGCAAAAGTAGCCATCGAAAAATATGGAACTGGCTGCGCAGGATCGCGGTTTTTGAACGGTTCGCTCGATATTCACCTCGAATTGGAAAACCGCTTGGCCGAATATGTGGGCAAAGAAGCTGCAGTACTTTTTAGTACCGGTTTTCAAGTCAACTTAGGGGTAATATCCTGTTTATTAGATCGTAACGATTATCTGTTATTGGATGAGTACGATCATGCTTCAATTATTGACGGAAGCCGTTTGGCCTTTTCGCGCACCATTAAATATGCGCATAACGATATGCAGGACCTGCGCCGAAAACTAAGCAGGTTACCTGAAGATGCCGCTAAATTGATTGTTTCTGATGGTATTTTCAGTATGGAAGGCGATTTAGTGAATCTTCCTGAAATGGTAGAGATTGCCAACGAATTTGGCGCCAATATCATGATGGATGATGCGCATAGTCTTGGCGTAATCGGTTTTAATGGCTCTGGTACAGCATCACATTTTAACCTTACTGAAGAGGTGGATCTCATTATGGGCACTTTTAGTAAATCGCTGGCCTCTTTAGGTGGTTTTATTGCTGGTAGTACCGAAACCATCGAGTATATCAAGCACCGTGCACGCTCACTGATGTTCAGTGCAAGTATGCCGCCATCTGCTGTGGCAAGTGTAATTGCTGCATTGGATATTATTGAATCAGAACCTGAACGGATTGATAAACTCTGGGCCAATACAGAATATGCGAAGAAACTTTTGCTTGATGCAGGTTTCGATATCGGGCACAGCAACAGCCCGATTATTCCCATTTACATCCGCGATAATACCAAAACCTTTATGATTACGAATATCCTACAGCAAAATGGAGTATTTGTAAACCCGGTCGTGTCGCCGGCTGTGCCTTCCGATTCATCTTTAATCAGGTTTTCTTTAATGGCTACGCATACTTTCGATCAGATTGAATCAGCCATCGAGAAACTAAGTGTGGCTTTTAAGGCTGTTAACGTAGAATTAGTAGGAAGCCAATCATGAGAGAACTGGTAAAGGTTTCTGGTAAAAAAGCATTAAAGGCCTTTGTAGATTTTCCGCACGAATTGTACGCGGCAGATGTGAACTATGTCCCTGAACTTTTTATTGCCCAACGTGACTTGCTTACCCCAGGCAAACATCCTTTTTACGAACATTCGGAAATACAGCTTTTTTTGCTGTATAACGAAGGTAAAGTAGTTGGGCGAATTGCCGCAATTAATAACACTAACCATAATAAAGTTTATGGTGGACATGATGGTTTCTTCGGTTTTTTCGATTGCATTAATGATGTAACAGTTGCACAAGAGCTTTTAAATGCAGCACAAAACTGGTTAACGGAAAAAGGGCATACAAAAATTTTAGGTCCGGTAAATTTTTCAACCAACGAAGTATGCGGATTGCTCATTGAAGGTTTTGATGGGCCACCTGTAGCCATGATGCCCTATAACGCGCCATATTACTTATCGCTTTTAGAGCAAACTGGTTTTCAGAAAAATGTCGATTTAAGGGCTTATCGCTACACTGCCGGCAATTATAGCGAAAGATCGGTTAAACTGCTGGATCGGATTGAAGAACGGCTGCTCCGAAATGACATTGTGCTGCGTAAAATCAACATGAAGAAATTCAAGGAGGAGTGTAACGCGGTGCGGGAGGTATATAACAAGGCATGGGATAAAAACCTGGGTTTTGTACCGATGACGGATAAAGAGTTTGACTATACTGCAAATGATTTAAAACTGATTCTTGACCCGGAATTTTGCATCCTGGCCGAGCAGCATGGCAAGATTGTGGGTTTTGCACTGGCCATTCCCGATATCAATCAGATCCTGATCAAAATTAAACGCGGCAGGTTATTCCCTACCGGGTTGATCAAACTTTTGGCGAATAAAAAGAAAATAGATGGGATCCGTATTTTGTTGCTTGGCGTGGTAGATGGTTACCGTAAAATGGGGATTGAAGCTTGTCTTTACGGTCGTATCATTAAACATTTCAAGGCTAAAAACATGAAATATGCAGAGGCCAGCTGGACTTTAGATCATAACGATCTGATCAATAAACCTATTGAAGATATTGGTGGGAAGTTATACCGGAAATACAGGATTTTAGAGAAAGCGATATGAAAAAGCGGGTGTTGATTACAGGAGCGACTGGATTTGTGGGCTATCACCTGATTAAATCTGCTTTGGCAAATGATCTTGAAGTGTATGCAAATGTACGGCAATCGGCTACTGCAGCTCATCTTAAAGATTTTCCGATCAATTACGTGGATCTCGATCTATCATCAATTTACTTATTAAAAGAAAATATAGAGGAGAAAAAATACGATTACGTCGTGCATGCAGCTGCGGTAACCAAGGCCAAAAAACGCGATGACTACAATCAGGTAAACGCTATTTATACCCGGAACCTGGCTTTGGCGGCTTCTAAATCGGAACATAGAATAAAGAAATTTGTATTTATCAGCAGTTTGGCTGCGTTAGGGCCTTTAAATCGGAAGAATGAAAAACTGACTGATATGGGGGCATCAAACCCCGTAACCAATTATGGGGTCAGTAAAGCACTCGCAGAGACCTATTTGAGTCAGGTCCCGAATCTGCCATTGATCATATTCAGACCAACAGCAGTATATGGACCGCGTGAGAAAGACATTTTTATATTGATTAAAACGATTAAAGCTGGGTTGGAGCTGTATATCGGCAAACAGGAACAGGAGCTGAGTTTTGTGTATGCTACCGATTTGGCCAATATCATTATAAAAGCACTTGCATCTGATGTAGTTGGCAAAAGTTATAATATTTCGGATGGGGCAGTGTACAGCCGGTCATCACTTGCTGCCCATGTGCGTAAGGCATTGGGAAAAAAGACCGTTACGGTAAATGTACCTGTGCCGATTATTAAGGGGCTGGCCTGGTCGATGGAGCGCTTGTATGGTCTGTTTAATAAGATCCCGGCCCTAAATGTAGATAAGATAAAAGAACTCACCGCCCTTAATTGGGGCTGTGACATTAAAAATATTCAGAACGACTTTGGTTTTATGCCCCAATTCGGACTCGAACAAGGGCTTAATGAAACCATAAACTGGTACCGTAAAAACAATTGGTTATAAGATTTTAAATAAAATAGAATGAAACAACAAGTAAAAGCAGCTGAAGGCAAGCTGGGAATATTAATGCCAGGATTAGGCGCTGTAGCAACAACCATGATTGCCGGAGTTGCTGCAATTAAAAAAGGAATATCAAAACCTATCGGTTCGTTAACACAGATGGGGACCATCCGTTTGGGAAAAAGAACAGAGAAAAGAGAACCAAAAATTAAAGACTTTGTGCCATTGGCTGGTCTTGAAGACTTGGTTTTCGGTGGCTGGGATGTTTATGAAGATAATGTTTACGAAGCGGCAATGAATGCCCGTGTATTGGATGCTAACCTGTTGCGCGATGTGCGTGAAGAATTACAGGCCATTAAACCAATGCGCGCTGCTTTCGATAGAAATTATGTAAAAAACCTGGATGGTAAATATGTAAAAGATCTCGATAACCGTTACGAACTGGCTTTAGCCGTAATGGAAGACATTAAAAACTTCAAAGCAGAAAACAATTGCGATCGTATTGTACTGGTTTGGTGCGGTTCTACCGAAATTTATTTCGAACCATCAGAAGTTCACGAATCACTGGCTGCGTTTGAGCAAGGTTTAAGAGATAACGATTCGCGTATTGCGCCAAGTATGATCTATGCTTATGCAGCATTAAAATTAGGAATTCCTTTCGCTAACGGAGCGCCAAACTTAACGGTTGATATTCCTGCCTTAATTGAATTGGCTAAAGAAACCGATACCCCAATTGCTGGTAAAGATTTTAAAACCGGTCAAACTTTAATGAAAACCATTTTGGCGCCTGGTTTGGCGGCACGTTCGTTAGGTGTAAACGGCTGGTTTTCTGATAACATTTTAGGTAACCGCGATGGTTTGGTATTAGACGATCCTGATAACTTTAAAACCAAAGAAGTATCTAAACTGGGCGTATTGGAAGATATCTTTAAACCAGAGGTTAACCCTGATTTGTATGGCGATATGTACCACAAAATCAGGATCAACTATTATCCGCCTCACGGTGATAACAAAGAAAGCTGGGATAACATCGATATTTTCGGTTGGTTGGGTTATAAAATGCAGATCAAAATCAATTTCCTTTGCCGCGATTCGATTTTGGCCGCACCGATTGTATTAGATCTTGCTTTGTTTATCGATTTGGCTAAACGTGCAAACCTATCGGGGATTCAGGAGTGGTTATCATTCTACCTGAAATCGCCACAAACGATCCCTGGTGTACCTGCAGAAAATGATATTTTTAAACAGTTGATGAAACTTCAGAATACCTTACGTTACATCATGGGCGAAGAATTGATTACCCATTTAGGTCAGGATTACGAAGAAGAACTGATAGAAACGGTATAGTGTTTATCCACAAATTTCTTTCAACGGCTCTGGGAATCGGGTATATCGGCAAAGGCGCAGGTACTTATGCTGCTATAGCAACCTGCATCTGCTGGCACCTTTTCCAGAGCCCTTATACCAACCCTTATTTATGGCCGGTACTTTTCACTATGCTCATCGTGATTTTGGGGGTGATGAGTGCCGATCGGGTGGAAGAGATTTGGGGAAAAGACCACGGTAGGGTGGTGATTGATGAAGTGGCCGGAATGTGTATCACCCTATTGTTTGTGCCTTTAAAATGGGAATATACCTTGATAGGGCTTATTCTTTTTAGGTTTTTCGATATCCTAAAGCCATTTTACATCCGTAAACTCGAAGTGTTGCCGGGTGGCTGGGGTGTAATGGCCGATGATGTACTGGCCGGAATTTATGCAAATGTTATACTGCAACTGGTTGTTGCTTTAGAACTGTTTTAACCATGATGTTCACTTATCTAAAAGCACAGGCATCATCCTTAGTGGCCTCGGCAATAGATTTTGGTGTCACCATTATTGCCGTAAATCTTTTTGGCTGGTGGTATCTGGCAGCAAGTATTACAGGTACGGTTACAGGTGGAGCAGTTAATTTTTATGTGAACCGGAAATGGGTTTTCGAAAGTGAATCTAAAGCCATTAACTGGCAGATATTGAAATATATTTTGGTATGGTCAGGCAATCTGATTATCGTAACCGCAGGTGTGTTTATGCTCACCCATTTTTTTAATCTCAATTACGTTCTCGCTAAGGTGCTTAGCTCGGTTTTAACCGGGATAAGCTACAATTATATCATGCAAAAGCAGTTTATTTTTTCAAGTTAAATGAAACCGATCTATTCATTTTTTCTCCTCGTAGTGCTCAGTTTTATTTTGCAGGGAAATGCTTTTGGCCAGAGAACAGTCGTATCCGGCATAGTGCGCGATGCGGTTACCAAGGAAACGCTACCCAATGTTTCTGTTTTCTTTAAGGATACCAAAATAGGCATACAGACTGATGTAAACGGAAAGTACACATTGGTTTCTTCCGATCCTCAAAATGAGATCAGTTTTAATTATGTGGGCTATCGGGCAGTTTTTAAAAATATTATGCCATCTGCAACGCAGGAACTTGATGTGGTATTGGTTCCTGATTCGAGAGCTTTGGACGAAGTGATCATTGTTGGTGGAAAAAAGGTAAAATACCGCAATAAAGATAATCCGGCTGTGGAACTGATCCGCCAGGTAATTGCGCATAAAGATGAAAACCGGATTAAGAGTTACAATACGGTGTCTTTCAGGCAATATGAGAAGATGTTGTTCTCGTTGAGCAACGTTTCGGATAAGTTTAAAAGCAAAAGGATGTTCAGAAATTATCAGTTTTTATTTCAGGAGCAGGATTCGACCTTAATTGGTGGAAAAAATCTCCTGCCTGTATATATTCAGGAACAATTATCTGACCATTACCTTAGTAAAGACCCTGAAAAAAATAAAACGGTTGTTATTGCCGAGAAACAGGTAAACTTCGATAGCAGGTACATTGATAATAAAGGAATGAAAACTTATTTTGATAGGATGTACCAGGATATCGATATCTATAAAAACAATATTTCGGTGATCAGTAACGAGTTTCTGAGTCCCATTTCGGATGGTGCACCTGCTTTTTATAAATTTTTTATTACCGATACGCTTAAAAATCAGAAACCTCAGATTATTGAGCTGTCCTTTACGCCCCGAAATACAAACGATATGTTATTTGAGGGAAAAATCTATGTAACGAACGATAGCCATTATGCCGTTACGGGTGCTTCATTTGGCGTAAACAAAAACATTAACCTCAATTTTGTCCGTGCGCTAAAAATCGATCTCGATTTCGAAGCGAATAACAAAGGCAAATACAGTTTAAGCAAAAGCAATCTTTTGGCCGATTTCGGTATCGGCAAAACCAAAGGCATAGGTTTTACCGGCGAGCGCACCGTTACCTTTAAAAATTATCAGTTCGATACAGTTCTGCCTGATACTATTTTTCAAGGGAAAAGCACCGTGGTGCTGGCCGATGCAGCAAAAAAAGACGATAAATTCTGGGAGAAAAACAGACTGGATACCATTTCGAAGAACCAGCTGAAGATTTATGGTAATATCGATACCCTTCAAAATCTGCCATCTTTTAAGCGGACCATGAAAATCGTTACCCTTTTATTTGCTGGTTATCAGAATTTAGGCCCCTATGAAATTGGTCCGGTAAATACATTTTACAGCTTTAACAATGTAGAAGGTTTAAGGCTGCGTGTTGGTGGCCGAACAACGCCCGAGCTCAGTAAACGGTATTATTTCGAAAACTACCTGGCTTATGGGATTAAAGACGAGAAATGGAAGTTTTTCCTTTCCGGAACTTATTCGATAAACAATAAATCGATCTACGAATTTCCACAGCATTATATCAGGGCAAGTTTTCAACGCGATACCAAAATACCGGGACAAGAACTCCAGTTTGTACAGGAAGACAATTTCCTGCTCTCGTTTAAAAGAGGGGTAAATGATATGTTGCTTTACAACGATTTTTATCGTTTAGATTATGTAAAAGAGTTCGAAAATCACTTTTCTTACAATCTCGGCTTTAAAAAATGGAGTCAAACCCCAGCCGGCGGACTCAATTACCTAACCGGAGCAAATCAGTCTGTTAACCGGTTAAGTACCAGTGAAATTTCCTTGCAATTAAGGTATGCGCCCAACGAAAAGTTTTATCAGGGAAAAATATACCGTGTACCCATTGCCGATCGCTATCCGGTATTTAATTTACGTTATACCGCAGGTTTAAAAGGCGTTTTCGGTGGCGAATACAATTACCATAACTTAATGGGAAGCATCGATAAACGTTTTTACTTATCGCAGTTGGGTTATAGCGATGTAACTTTCGAAGGCGGTTATATTGCCGGAAAAGTGCCTTTCCCATTATTGGCCATACATCGTGCCAACCAAACTTACGCCTATCAGCTCAACTCGTACAACCTGATGAACTTCCTTGAGTTTGTGAGCGACCATTATGTGAGCATCAATATCGACCACAATTTTAACGGTTTCTTTTTTAATAAAGTACCTTTAATTAAGCGGTTAAAATTAAGGGAAGTGGTCTCGTTTAAGGCATTATATGGTGGGTTGAGGAATGAAAACAATCCAAATCTCCAATCTGGCTTATACCGGTTTCCGGTTTACGAAAATGGCGCACAAAGAACTTATGCATTGGGTAACGAACCCTACATGGAAGGCAGTGTTGGTGTAGGCAATATCTTTAAACTATTGAGGGTTGATCTTGTGAAGCGTTTCAATTACCTTAACAATCCGGAGGTTTCGGAGTGGGGAATAAGGGCAAGGGTAAAATTTGATTTTTAAGAAAAAAGCTATGGAAACTAAATTAAGGGACAGCCTGCAACAGGGCATATATAAAGTGATTAACCCTTTTGTAAAGGGACTGATTAAAATTGGCTTAACACCTAATGCGGTAACCACCATAGGCTTGATCCTGAATATTGGTGTGGCGGTTGTTTTTGTACTAGGTGCCGAAAAATCAAATCGTGGTGATATGTCATACATCGGTTGGGGAGGAGCACTGGTGCTTTTTGCAGGCTTGTTCGATATGCTCGATGGTCAGGTGGCGCGATTAGGGAATATGAGCTCGAAGTTTGGGGCATTATACGATTCGGTACTCGACCGTTATAGCGAAATGATCATGTTTTTAGGGATCTGTTATTACCTGGTTGCACATCATTATTTTTTAAGCTCATTGTTTGCGTTTATCGCATTAATCGGCTCGATGATGGTGAGTTATACCCGCGCAAGGGCAGAGGGATTAGGTGTGGAGTGTAAAGGTGGTTTAATGCAAAGGCCAGAAAGGGTAGTAACCATTGGTGTTTTCGCCATAGCCTGTGGTATTGCAGGTCATTTTATTGGTGGCGATTACAAAGTTTATGTACCAGGCATTTCATTCCATGTTTTCGAAACGATGTCGATTTTTACCATGCCCATTACCCTAATGGCGGTATTAACCAATATTACGGCTGTTAAAAGGTTACAGGAAGCCAAAAAAGGACTCGAAGCGCAAGAACTTAATGAGCGAAAAGGAAATAACAAGGCCGCTTTAATTGCGGGTTTGGTGTTGATGGGAAGTTTAACCGGAGTATTGTCCTTTAATGCAAATGCACAGGGCTCAGATCCTTCGCCGATTACTTTTCCAACGCCAAAAGATATCCCTAATCAGCTGTTTTATTTGCAGCGCGATCCGAATACCAATACCATTATCTGCCAGTTAAATGTAGATAAACATGGCGAGGTAAATAAGGAGCAGCCCGTAAATGTTTTTTGGATGCGCTACGGAGATAAAGGCGAAAAGAAAGAGCTGAGTTATATCCAACGGAAATTTGCATATGGCATTATCAGCAAAAATCTGGGTAACGGGCAGTTCGAACTTCGGTTTACCTCGCACAAAAAACTACCAATGTATTTAAATAAATCGGGCGCAGATAAAAAATACCATGTTTTTGCCACGATCAACAATAAAAAAATGCAGTTAGAACGGATTTTCCTTCGGATTGAGGGCGGTACCTTTTGGTTCCCGAATGTAAAATATGTAGAGATAAAAGGTTTTGATGCTTCAGAACCTTCAAAGGTGTTAGTTGAAAGGATTAAGGTTTAGGGCGGGCGTTTTGCGGAGTGGCGATTCCATTCTTTTCGTCATTGCGAGCGAAGTGTAACAAAGCCGAGAACCACGAAGTGCTCAGCGCAGCTAAATCTAAAAAGATAGATCTCTCCATTCCGCTTCGCTTCATCCGATAGCTATCGGATCGAGATGACGAACCAAGGAGGAGTCGAAAACCTTTATTGGGTCGTCATTCCCAACTTGATTGGGGATCGTAATGCGATAAGCTTTAAGATTCCCGCCTGCGCGGGAATGACGATCGATTATATGATTTGTCAGTCTGAGCGGAGTCGAAGACCCTGCATTCAAAATGGCAAATTGTTTGAGGAGAAGATCCTGAAACAAGTTCAGGATGACGATTAAATGTGTGGGTAGTCGAAGACCAGTTAAAAAATATTACCAATGAAAAAGAATTTTGTTTCAAATTCGACCGCATCCATCAGGATGTTTAAAAACGACTTTTTAGAAAGCCTATCAAAAGTTAGGTTTTATGTACCGCTAGTTGTTTATGTACCAGTTATTGCCTTTCTTTCTTGGAAAGCGCTTTGGCAAATCGAAATGCCCGTTTTAAATTTTGCAGGCTGGTTTCTATTTGGTCTGGCCATCTGGACCATTACCGAATATGTTCTGCATCGATATGTGTTTCATTTTGAGCCAGATGTGGAATGGGGAAAGAAAATCCATTTTATTTTTCATGGTGTACACCACGATTACCCTAACGATGCCAAAAGGCTGGTGATGCCACCTTCGGCCAGTATTCCTATGGCTCTGGGTTTTTACTTTCTTTTCGATTGGTTATTGCCCGATACGGTGGTTTATCCATTTTTCTCGGGTTTCATGATCGGTTATCTTTTTTATGATATGGTACATTATGCGCTTCACCATGCTAATTTTAAAAGCGGTTTCTGGAAACAGTTAAAACAGCACCATATGCTTCACCATTATTCCGATTCGACCAAGGGTTATGGGGTAAGCTGGACTTTTTGGGATCATATTTTTAGATCTAATTTTGATAAAAAATAACATGCAGCAAGAAGTATTGCTTAAAAACAGTTTTTATAATCTTCGGAATATTTATCTAACAGTTGCTATATCTGTTGGATATCTATTGTTATCAGTACTACTGGTTGGCTTTAAAACCGATCAGCTGGTGCTGATTTTTATTTTTAATGCTTTGTTTTTTATCTCGAGGGGAACCAGGCAGTTTATCCTCGGCTTTTCAATCTTTATCGTCTATTGGATACTGTTTGATTATATGAAAGCCTTTCCAAACTATCTCTTTAATCCGGTACATATTGAAGATTTATATGACCTGGAAAAAAACACTTTCGGCATTAACTACCATGGCTTAATACTTACACCAAACGAATACTGGAAAATAAACAGTAATGCATTTTTAGATGTATTAACCGGGTTTTTCTACCTGATGTGGGTACCTGTTCCGCTGGCCTTTGCTACTTATCTTTTTTTTAAGAATAAGGAACAGTTTGTTTGGTTCTCGCTCACCTTTGTCTTTGTTAATTTATTGGGCTTTGTGGTTTACTATGCTTTCCCGGCGGCACCGCCATGGTATGTGCAGGAACATGGCTTCGGATTTATCGCGAAAACTGCCGGCAATACTGCTGGATTGGCCCGGTTTGATCATTATTTTAACATTACGCTCTTTCATGGCATATACAGCAAAGGTTCTAATGTATTTGCAGCTATGCCATCGCTGCACTCATCATATCCTGTTATTGTAGTTTATTACGGTTTAAAAAACCGTTTAGGGAAAATTAATATTTTCTTTTTTACTGTAATGCTGGGCATCTGGTTTTCGGCCGTATATACCAGCCATCATTATACGCTTGATGTGCTGGCTGGAATAAGCTGCGCCATATTGGGTATTATTTCCTTTAATTATTTAATGCGCAATACAGGTTTGAAGCACTTTGGGAAAAAACTGATCAACGCCATTAGTAATTAAACAACCGGCATTGATCAGGTACGATGTTTCAGTATATGATGTTATGCTGAAAGGTTAAGTGGTGTTTGGCTGTTACGCATGGTTAAAGCCTGGCAATTGCTTTTTGCCTTCGCAAGCAGGTAAAATTCTACGCTGGCGATTAGGATGAGCGTATAGCCAAAAAGTTCGAGTGATTCTTCTGATACATTCTTCACATCACGGGTATATTGATTTTCCATAACGGCCATCCAAAATACTTTTCTACCATACAAACGCGCGAAAATATAAGTAGTTAAAATTCCGGATAATAGTATCCCAAAGGAAAATTTGTTTACAAAATCGTTTAGGTTAGAAAAAAAGAGTCCTTTATTTCTGTATATCATAATAATTGCAAGAAAAAGTAAACCAAAAGCGCCGGTTTGCCACGCTCCATCATAAACATGTTCATCAAGAAAAGCGTCTTGCTCTCTGATGAGAGATGCCATTGTGAAGCTAAATAAAGCAAAAGCAAGTGGGAATGATGATTTATGTTTAAATGAAATATAAAGGTAAGTAAGGGCACTTAATAATAGCAGCAAGCTCTGCACATATTCTACAATTGATTGTTCACTGAATTTATTACTTCCTGCTTCATGCTGCACATTCCATTTCAGAAATTCAGACAATAAAACCATTACTAAACCATAAATAAGAAATCGGATAATAGCAGTTTTTAAACCGCTTGGGTTTGATGAGATAGTGGGACTGACCATTTTTTATTGAATTTGCATTTATCATCAGCTAGAAAAATCAATAAACATGATTCTGCCGATAAGTTAGACTACAAATTTCGCTCAAGAACCATTGCTAAAAAAGGTCTATAAGTCCTAAAAATTGGTTAAAAAGTACGAATATTTCAGAATTAAAAATATAGTTTTTTGTTTATGTTATTCAATTAAGATAAGGCCATAAGTAATTAAAAAAGCCCAATAGTTGATCTTAAACGACTGGCTATTAGGAATGTTATGTGCTGTACTGTGTATTTTAAACACAAACTGTTATATTTAACTGAAACAAATTAAATATGGATCCGAACATTGTTACCCTTAGCGTTATCAATTACATTAACGATTATGATTATTACGATTCGCTCACAGATTTAAATAGCGATACAAACTCAAAATCTTTTACTAAACTGAGCGAAATCAGGGAAAGGAATAAACGTCATATTTCAGAGCTTTTTCCGAATGTGAAATTTCGCGATAGCAAAAACCAGCTGCTTGCAGTAGGTAGTTTTAAGCATGCAGTTAAAGCGAAGATCGAAACATTATCGAAGAAAGAAATAGAAGATTATCTCGAAACATTTAAAAAAGATGCCAAAAAAATAGCCAGGCTTTATAGAAAGATCAGGAAATAACGGCGAGATTTTCCTGATACTAAAGTGATAAAACTGTTTTGGTATTGAACAGGTTATTTTATATTAACATTAGCACTATATTTTTGATTATCTATAGGGTTAATATAATTTTCAATTTTTTATGTCATGACAGCAGCAATCGAATCAATCGGCGACGGCCATTTTCAAGGTGCATGCCCCTGCGGTAAGGGTGATAAATCGGATCTGGAAAGAATTCCACGGACATTTATGATGAAAACCCTGTTATTCTGGTTACCTATGAAACGTTACAGGTGTTACCGTTGCATGCGTAACCGCTGGGTACTTGGAAGAAAATCACACCAAATCAGTCATTAAAAAATCTATTCGTGTAACACCAGGATCGCTTTTACCGATTTGTTTAGTACCTGGTTAACCGTACTACTGGTAAATAACCGGTAAATTATATTGTGGTGATGCTTAACTAAACAAAGTATATCGGTATGGTTGCTTTTAATGAAATCTATAATACCGTTTGGGGCACTACTGTCCATAATGTAATTAAATTCTATCTCTGTATCTGGAAGTAATTCTCTAATTCTTTTTTCACCGGTTTGGATATGTACCTCATCCGATTTTTCAGCAACATAAAGTACCTGCATTTTTTTTGTACCCGAAGCTTTTAAGAGTTCGCTCAGTGCTGTAATATCTTTAGGCGATAAAACGGTTTCATAGTCGGTGGCCAGCGTAATAATGGGGAAGTTTGTAAAACTGCTCTCTAAGGGAACAATTAGCGTTGGGATTCTCATTTTGGTAACCGCCATACTGGCGTTGCTACCCACAATACCACTAATGCCTGTTGCCCCGGTAATGCCCATTACTAAAAGTTCCACAGGATTTTTTTCTGTATGATTGGTAATTACTGCCCTTAAAAAACCAACATCGCAAATGGTTTCCAATTTAACATCGGTGTGGTTTTCTTTTGCCCTAATATTTCCGGCCCATTCTTTTAAGGCGACCCTTTTATTTTCGTAATAAGATTCAATAAAAATGGCATTATAAGTACTGTTATTTATTCCTTCAGTAGGATGGATGGCATGGATGGCCACAACCTCCATTTTTAGTGTTTCTGCCATAGCCAAAGCGTAAGCCAGGGCATTTCCTGCACTTCTCGAAAAATCTGTTGCTACAAGTATCTGTTTCATTTTTTGAAAAATAATAGGATGATTTGAATAGGGTTAGATAAACAAATGAAAAAGCATAAATAACAATATGGCTAAAACAATCGATACCGGCAAAGTAAGGATCCAGGCTAAGCCAATATTTTTTAAGGTATTGTTGTTTAAATTTTCTTTGCCGCCAGAGGCCACCATGGCGCCGGCTATCCCGCTTGATAATACGTGTGTGGTACTTACGGGTAAGCCGAAGGCTGTGCTTAAACCGATGGTAGATGCGGCAACAATTTCGGAGGTTGCGCCCTGAGCATAATTTAAATGTTCATTCCCAATCTTTTCGCCAATGGTAACCACTATACGTTTCCAGCCAATCATGGTGCCAAGCCCTAGCGAGATGGAAATTAACAATACAACCCATAAAGGTGCAAAATCAACCACTTTAGTCAGTTCGATTGTATTATCTGACAGGAGCTGATCGTCGGTTTTGTTAATGATCAGTGTTTTATCTGCTCTTAGTGTTTTCACCGATGCAATTACCTCTTCAATCTGCTTACGGAAAAGATAAGTGTTTTTTTTATCTGTTTCATTTTTTAGCGACAGGTGGAATTTAGCCTTGTCTATTTTAGTTACCAGCGTGGTGATATCCAATTTTTTGTCCTGATTAAGTGCTGCAGCTTTTTGAAGCACCTGTTCGGTCTGGTTCAGTTGGAAAAGTATTTTATCATTTGAGATATGGTGGTTCACTGCAAATTTTGCTGGTAGGAAAGCAATCAGGATCAGCATTAATAGGCCAACACCTTTCTGCCCGTCGTTACTGCCATGAAAAAAGCTAACCAATGTACAGGTGGTGATGAGCAAGCCCCTGATGAGTAGCGGAGGCCTGTCGTTTTCACCATGTGGGATATGGAAAAGCGCATGGTACTTCACGATATGTTTTAAAAAGTACATCAGCAAAACGGCTAAGCCAAAGCCAATAATGGGCGATAGGATTAACGATAGGCCAATTTCTTCGGCCTTGCCCCAGTTTACGCCTTTACCCCCGTAATACCAGGTAAATGCCAAACCAGCCCCAATCATGGCACCGATCATGGTGTGCGAACTCGAACAAGGAATACCTAAATACCAGGTGCCCAGGTTCCATGCAATTGAAGCCAGTAAAACAGCCAGTACCATCGCAGCACCCACGCCAATGGGAAGGTTCATTAAGGCATCTAAGGGTACGAGTTTTAAAATGCCCATTGCAACGGCTATCCCACCGGTAAATACCCCCATGAAATTCCAGAATCCCGACCAGGGGATGGCGATAACGGGTTTAAGTGCCTTGGTATAAATTACCGTAGCTACTGCATTTGCCGTATCGTGGAAACCATTTACAAACTCGAATCCAACCACTGCTAGCAGGCAGACAATAAAAACGACGGCAAGGGGCGTACTTAAATCGGTATTTCCTAAAAAGAGGATGATGTTGCAGAACGACGGCATAAGATCAGTTTGGATATTCATGGCAGATAACGGTATCTGCACTATTCAAATAAATGAATAAGTAGCTGATTTAAATCGTGTTGTAGGTTAAATGATTGTTATCAATACGTTAATGTGCAAGTTGTTATAAAAGAAAAAGGGAACACCTAGTGCAATTGCTTGGTTTTCCCCATTTTCTATACAATAAATATAAATCCTATTGAAAATACTGAGAAAGATCTGTTAATCTTCCACCTGATACATAAATAGATCTGGTTGGTGTGGTAACAGCTGTTCTGGCATCTGCAATTACAAATAACTTTGATTTTCCTGCTTCAAAATTTATCCCGTTTTCAGCAAATGCTGCAGTGATTCTACCCTCATTAGGCTTTAGTGTATAACCATTAAGTACTAAAGGGGTACCAGGGGTATAAGGCTCGGTATTGGTTCCTTTTTCAACAATATCAAAACTGTAAATATAATTTGCACCTGGTAAAGGAGGTAGTTCTATCGAATTAAAAGATCCATTTTTAGGTAAGGTAAATCTAAGCTCAGGTGTTACTTTTGTTCCGACAGTTGTATTCGATGCAGTTTTAAGCCTGGTATAGAAAACAAGGTCTACATCAACATTTTTAAATTGATTTGGAAACGTAGTTTCAAATTTAGCCGTCAGCATCATGTTAGCAGGATTAACAGGGGGATCAACTTTTACATTATCGACTATTTTAATGCCGTCAAAAAAGAAGCCGATATTTTGCTGTGCCGTGGCCGATTCGATTGTCTTGGTTAGGAGAATAGCAGTTTCTCCTTTTTTGCGGATGGTGATTTCTCTTGTGGTGCCTTTATCGATCAGGATGGAAGATAATTTATCTATGGCGCCATTACCTGAAGAAAATACAGTCCCATCCAACAGGAATTCGAGTTCGCCAGATAGTGCATAGCCTTTAAGTCTTAATGAAATGGCATTGTTATATATTTTGGTCCCATCATAAAACAGGCTAATATTCTGATCGAATGGAGTAGCCATAATGGTTCTGGTAAGCAATATTTCGGAAGTACCCTTTTTTCTCACTTTTAGCGTAACATTCTCGCCTTTTACAGAAAGGAGGGTTTTTACGTTAATGCCACCAATAGGGGGGCTAGCTATAATACTGTCTTTATACAGATATTCTAACGCTACATCTGATGCACCGGTAATGTTTAACTGGATTATTTTAGCTGGTTCTGGTTGAAGAAGTTCTGCTTTGCGACAAGATAAACTTAAGACTGCAAGCGTAGAAAGAAAGAAAAGGGTAAAAATTTTTAGTTTCATATAAAGTGTCATTACATTTAAAAACAGTTGCCTGTTTTTATAATAAAGAGACCATACCCTAAGGTATAGCCTCTTTGTGTTAAGAGAGAAAAAAATTAGAATACAAGTTTAGACCAGCCAGCTGACCAGCTTGGTAAAGTAACTGTAGCTGGAGAACCTGGAGTGTTATACCATGGTTGGCTTACACCAAAATAACTTGCGTTGGTTGGGTTAACAACTAATGAGTTACCACCACCATCAACATAAGTACCAGATGCTGTAGTAATAGCGTTGTTGAAACCATGAACAGATGTAGTGCTGATGCTTGAAACACCGGCTGGAGCATCTGCATCAAATGCGATACCTGTGTTGTAACCAGAAACAATTACATCGATCAAATCAACTTCCGATCCTCTACGCTCGCGGATACCGTTACGGTAACCTAAACCGGCAATACCTGAAGGATTTTCAGTTCCGAATATACTTACGTTAATTAAAGTTGGGTGTGTTTTAGGGGTTAGGCTAAATGTAGCATCTTCTGCAGGGGCATTGTTGTCAGATTCGATACCGTTAGAATCGCTGTTACCACCACTTGTACTGTGTGTAGCGTTTTTGTCTGCAATGGCTACTGCATCAGTCAATGTTCCGGTAAAACCATTATCAAAATCAAACTGATCATCGTCAGATGCTAAAGCAATTAAATTGCTTGGACTCACTGTACCACCGAAAAATTCGAATCCATCATCAAGCCCATAAGAAACCTGTACGTGATCAATAGTAGTACCGCTACCCACACCACCTAAAGTTAAACCATTAACCTCGATGTTTGTAGCTAACTGAAAACCTGCATATTCGATGCGTACATACTGTAAAGTACCACGGTTATCGGCATCGTTCGATCCACCATAATGGAACTGAGGCTGGTCAGCTAAACCTTCAATCAGTTTATCGCCAACGTTAATCGTTGCATTACCTAAAACAATTAAACCGCCTATATCTCCTGGCTTACCTGTTGTGCTGGCATCACCATCTAAAAGGTAACGGCTGGTAAATACAATCGGATCAGTAGCTGTACCAACAGCGTTAATGGTACCATCTTTTGCTACAACCAATACACCGTTTTGTACACCTGTAGTATTTACTGATGCTTTAATATAAGTACCAGGTTGGATGGTTAAAGTTGCACCGTTTCTAACCGTTACCACACCGCTTAATTCATAAACGTTTCCTGCTGTCCAGGTAACAGAGCTGGTAATGTCTCCGCTAACGGCTACAACCGGTAATGATGATTGTGAATAATCTGCTGCTGAAGTGCTGCGGTTACCGAAAGCAGCTGAACCACCTTCATTTTTTTTACAGGCTGTAAAAGAAACAGCAACAATTGATAAAAGACCGATTAAATTTTTGAAATTTTTCATTTTCGTTTCTTGTTTTTCATAGGATCTCATAGGTAGGATCCATGTTTTTTAGGTTGATTTTTTACGGTCATTTAGATGTGAGGACAGGGCATTCATAATTTTCGTTGAAATAAATGCCTGTTTATATCTAAATGGGATGATTTTTTATATCTTAGTGTTTCTTATCGATTTAACTAAGCAACCTGTTAGCTACCCTTGGTTTTTAACAGTGGGTTTTTAAAATAATTCGGGTTTATCCTGATACGCCGTTCCACTAGAAATGATCGGTTTAAAACGGAGGGTTCTGGTACAACCTTTCGTTTTTTTTATGGCTATGCAGGAAACTTTGTTCCTCCTTCCTGGTTAAATGGTTTGATTTTATTTATACTGTTTTTCATGGTAGTTTTAAAAATTATAAGTAATAGAGGTACTGTATGTCCGGCCAAATTTCTGGCTAAAGCTGATCAGGTCGCCATCATCATATTTGTTACTATAACCTTCTTTTAACCTTGTTCTGTTGCTACGATCGGCATCGCCACCAACGTAATCAGGATTTACCTCGTAACTGGCGGTGTTTCTATAAAAAACCGAAGCCCTGTTCAACAGATTTCCGGCATTGATCTTTATCTCAAGTCTGTTTTTTAATAAACGTCCACTAATTTGTGCGTCTATCTGTGCCCTGGGTTTTTCGTATTCAATATCAGCGGGCAGTTCACTTACGATATATGTTTTATAGCCCGATTTGTTGTACATAACGTTGAAACCAAAATGGCTTGCACTATATTGTAAACCCAGGTTAACCAGGTAGGGCGACTGTCCGTACATGGGGCGGTTCTGTTTGCTTGGGGCCTCTATGCTTGGAGGACCATTTGGATCGGTATTGGCCACCAGGTATGTCCCTTTCACATCCGATCGCTGAAGGGTTAAATTGGCATAGGCCGTTAGGTTATTAAATAGTTGATGTGAAGAAATAAAGCTGAAATTTTTCCGTAGTTCAAGCTCCAGTCCATAAACTTGTGCAAAATCGGCACTTTTTAAGTAGTAGTTGATATTGCCTGAAGCGGTGCTAAAGGTAAGTTCGGTGGGTGTGTTGAATTTCTTGTAAAAGCCTCCTGCAGAAATAATTTCGCCAAGCCCCGGAAACCACTCTGCTTTCAGGTCGTAACTGTTAATCCTGGTACTGTATAAGCCCTGGTTGCCAAATTGTGCACCAAGATATGGGCTATATCTCCAAAACTGGCTATTGTCTAATAATTCAGGCCGGATTACACTGCTCGAAAAGGCGGTCCGTACATTAAAGCTACTTGTAGGACTGTAAGTTAAATTGACAGATGGCAACCATTGCCAGTGTTTATCTGGTTTAATGCTGAATATTTTGAGATTGGTGTTATTCCCATTATTGATTTCATCGTATTTATAATATTCTGCGCGTAGCCCCCAAACCAATCTGAATTTCTCCAAAAACCTGGTGTCGAACATCACAAAACCAGCCTGTGTAAGGCTTTTACCCTTGTATATATCCTGGAAACCATTCCCCACATTATAGAAGAAACCGTTGGCACCGCGAATGTTTTCTGTTTGCTGCATCTCAGCTATTGTTAAATAGCGCAGGCTATCCGGCAGGGTATTAAAATTGGCCGAAAAGGAAGCAATAGTCCAATTAAACCGTGCTTGTTTCCAGTTTCCGAAATATCCTGTTTTTAATGTGTTTCTTGTTCCTGATACTTCAAAAGGAACAGATGTAGACACATCCCAAGAATAATGCTCTTCGGCATTTTCGTAATGATGACGGGAGGTTGGTAGGATACGGGGCTCACTACTGTTTACGATATCATAAAAATACTGATACTCCTGACCAATAAGCCTCGGCACCTGGGTAGCCAGTATGACATCTTTTTCGACACGGTTAATCGATGTTCGGGCCAGATTCCACTCTATTTTAAAATTACCTGCCTGGTGCTGTCCGCTCAGTTTGTTTTGTAACAGATCTGTAAATGTCGGATCATCAGTTTCTTCCAAACGGTTGGCTGGTGTATTGCCCGAAACATCAAAGCTGTGTCCAAGCGTTCTCACCAACAGATTGTCGTACATATGCGTGTAATTGTTTCGGAAACTATATCTGTTTTTGCCTGATTGGTAGCCAATGTTTAACAAGGCAGACCAGGTTGTGTTAAACCCATAACTCGAACCGGCATTGTTATATAATTCGGAAGCAGACCAGTCTCCTCTTTTCTGCTGATCAAATGTGTTGATCTGTTGTGTGTTCCGGTAACTTATTGATCCTGTAAAACCAAGTCTTTTTTGTTTTAAGGTATCAATCTGCATCATTCTTCCGATACTGAATTGATAGTTTTGAGAGGGGGCAGCTTGGTAACGGTATATTGTAAAGTTATCATTGGTAAATAAACGGCTCTGCGTTTCTACCTTTTTTGCATATTCTGCTTCCGTTAAACTATTGTTGGGTGCAACTCTTCTATCTGTTACAACAAGGTCTTTAGGGTAATCCCTCTGGCCATCATCAAATCCAAAATAATCATATTTACCTCTTTTATGACTTAAAAAATCCTTAGCCGTGCTTTGGTCGTTGTACGATGTACCTGCGGTAAAACTCATAAAATTTTCAGTGGGGATGTCTTTGGTATTGATCTGGATCAATCCACCACCAAAACTGGTGTTCATATCGGGCGTAACCGTTTTACTTACCACAACATTATCAACGAGGTTAGAAGGGATAAGATCAAAGGAGAAATTACGGGTCTGCGCTTCGGTACTCGGCAGCGTAACGCCATCAAGCTGCGCAGAATTATAGCGCTCGCCAATTCCCCGCACAATTACAAACTTATTGTCTATAGAACTTACGCCACTAATGCGTTTCAAACTTTCACCAATATTTTTATCGGGTGTTCTGCTAATTTGTTCTGCACTGATCCCGTTGCTGATCTCTGAAGCATTTTTCTGGCGGGCCAGCAAACCCTCAACTGATGCTTTTTTATAGCTGGCTGTGACCACCACTTCCTGAAGGCCTTTTGCATCAGGTTTTAACGAAATGTCTAATGGCGTATTTTTGTCAGCCTTTACGTTTACCTCGCTAATGCGCTGGGTAACAAAAGAAATATAACTAACTTCTACAGTATAAGTGCCCGGTTCAACGCTTATGGTATAACTTCCGTCGCTGGCCGTTTGTGTGGCTTTACCCGTTTCGATAACCTTAATGGAGGCACCGGGGAGCGTTTCACCTTTTTCGTCTAGTATTTTGCCCGATATGTGTCCGGGTTTTATCGGATCGGGAAGTTTGTAAAGCAATATGGTATTGGTATCAGCAAACCTGTAAGCTACCCTGGTTCCTGAAAGTATTTTTTTGAGGATCAGCTCAAGTGGCATGTTTTTTACCTCCAAGCTTATTTTACTATTCTGGCTAAAAATCGATCTATTGTAATTAATCGACAAGCCTGCTTTTTCTTCTAAAAGACTAAGGGCATCCGTGATGCTCATTTCTGCTATTTTGATGCTTACGCTACTTTCTCTTGGTATTTGCTCAAAGCTTCTTGCAAATACCTGATTAATCAATAAGGCGCACAACATCAACGTAATTGCCGATGGCCTGTAATCGAAATTGATAATATATTCTTTTATATATTCATAAAATCCTATTTTCATAGGTTCAAGATGTTTTTTAATTCTCACGGGTTAAAAACTTTTGTTTAGGAGCTGGATTGTTCGAGCAATCCGGCTCCATGTTTGTGTTAAGAGGTTTAATTTATTTTTCATAGGTATAAAATCCGGTAATGTTGCGCCTGTATATTGCGCCCTGTAAGCTAACCCATCATTGGCAGCCCTCCCCCCATACGGTAATTGTTTTAGTGCCTGTATCTATTTTGTATTTCAGGTGTCTCCCGCTCATTACATGGAGCTCTTCCATTACATTGGTGATGCTTTTGTTCGAAAAGGTGGCATTAAACCTGCATTGATTAAGTTTAACGCTCTTTAGCTCAATATGCACATTGTAATATCGCTCTAATGATTTGAGCATATTGGGTAGCGTTACATCTTTAAAAGCGAAGCTATTTTTGATCCAGGCGTTTACTTCAGTTACCCGTTCAGTGTGTACCGTATAATTACGTTCCTTTAAATGATAAAATATTTTCATGCCGGGAGTAAGCATTGAAAGCTCTTTTAGTTTGCCCTGGCTGTTCTCCGAAACCTTTACCTTACCCGTGCGCACGGCAACGCTGAAGGTGCCATCTTTTGGATAAGCATAGATATTGAATGAAGTACCCAAAACCTGTGTCTGCATCTGCCCGCTATGTACAATAAAAGGACTTGTGGTATCGCGTTTTACTTCAAAAAAAGCTTCTCCATCAAGCTGTATATTCCTCAAACTGCCCTTCACAAAGTGCGATGGCCAGATAAGTTTACTTCCGGCACCGAGGTATACAATAGAACTATCAGGTAAAATCAACTTTACTTTTTCACCTTTTTGGGTGGTTTTACTTAAAAAAGCTATGGCTGTTGGCGCAGGTTGTTGTGCTTTCTTATAGGCATACCAGCCAAGTGAAGCGGAAATAATTACCACAATGGCTGCGGCATATTTTAATATTGGGAAGAGTGATGTGCTTTTGGGTTGGCGTTCCTCAACTTTATCCCATATCTGTGTCAATCCTTGAACAGCGCTTAACGAGTAATCAGTTTCGCTTGTTTGTTTTGTCCAGGCCCGTTCCATTACGCCATGGAATTCACTATCAGTGTTCGCCGGGTCGGCCAGGTACGCCATCAGGATTTTTTCTTGCTCCGGATCGGTTTTACCTGCCAGGTATTGTTCAAATAATATTTTAATGTCTTCTTTCACTTTAATGTTTGTAAGCTTTTATGCTGCGCGCTATTGTATATATGCACGAAACCTTTGATACAGCTATAGAGAATGAAATTTTTTTTTAAGAAATAGTGAAGATGGAATTAATAACCAATGATCAATTTTCAATAACCAATAGCAACGACTAAAAAGTTAATGATAAAATCAATAAAGATCCTGAAACAAGTTACCAACGACAGACTTAGAAAATCAGTCGTCATTTCGACTGAAGCGCAGTCCCGAACTTTCGGGAGAGAAATCTTTTAACATACTTCAAAGATTTCTCCTCCGAAGGAGTTCCTTTGGAACACTGCGGTCGAAATGACGATTCTAAGCGGCATGTCATCTCCACTCCAATGTTGTTCTGAAAAACCAGACCTCTCAGGAGAACGCGTCTTGGCGAGGCGCTATAAAAATCTTAATGTCCTTAATTTCTTAATGGTGAAATGATGGGAGATGAAAAATGAAGATGAAAAATGGAAGATGAAAAACAGGACAGGGAGCTTATCTTAATGTCCACGTCAACGCTTAACAAAACAACACCAATACAAAAGATAATATCGTTTCAGGAGAATAAGTGCTGAAATATTTCCGCATAATTCCGAGTGATTTTTTGAGGTGATTGTTTACCGTGTTTTTGGAGATGCCCATCAACTGCGATATCTCCTCATGTGTATGGTGGTCATTTCTACTCATCAGGTATATTTTTTTTACCTGCGGAGAAAGACTTTCTATTGCTTCCTGTACAATCTGTTTGGTTTCTTTAGCATTAAGCTCATCTTCAATGGCATTAAAAGATTGCTCATGCTTAAGGTTTTCGTTACTATAAGCTTTTTCTCTGGCTTTTTTACGGAGTGTTGAGAGGAAATTATTGCGGATAAGGGTATAAAGGAAGGCATCAAAATTCTTTTCCGGATCGATCTTCGATCTGTTTTCCCAAAGCCTTACAAAAACATCTTGTGTTAGTTCTTCAGCTTCTTCTTTGTCTCGTGTAAAATGATAGGCATAACCATATATTTTTTTGCGGTACTGATGGTAAATTTCATTAAAAGCAGCTGAGTTGCCAGTTTTTACTGCATTCAGGAGTTTTGCGTTTTTAAAATCTTCCAACTGTTCCATAAGTAGCGGTTATGGGAGGCAAGTTAGTGGTCGCGTTTAAAGTTAATGTTAACACAATGAAAACCTTTTCTATCACCTTAATCGGTGCGTAGTTACGATGCTCTGTTGGGCAGATTCTGCCCTCGAGTCCATTAAAATACGATCAGCCCTAAAGCGCCCGGAAACCGCATTATTTATAACAACTGAATTTTTGATGGTTTTGCCTGTTATCGCAGCAATTGCTGCTTTTACCATCGGATCTGCAGGATCTCCCAGTTGCAGCAATGGCAGAATACTCATTTCATTGATGGCGATATCAGGGTTAATTCCAGCACTATATCCGCCGCTGCCCTGTGCATTAGAAAGTTTATAAACAATGGGGTGCATTTCCCAATTTACCTGTTTAGGGCTTCGGGCATCAAATATCCTGAATGATGCTTCATCCTTTCCCCTTGTTTTTTCACCAATTTGCACCACCTGAATAAAAGGTTTAAGGTTATTGATCATGACTTCTGAGGCAGATGCTGTGGCGGCTGTTGATAAAATATAAACCCGACTTAGGCCAAGGTTTTGCTGCAAGAGCGTATTGAAATTTACGGTGCCATCGAAAGTAGCCGCAGTACCAATAGATTCTGTTTTGGAGCCCCCATTTTTATTGCCCCTGTAGGTAATGAAAGGTTTATCGAAAGATACATTTTTAGCAATCATGGCACATATACCAGCTGCTTCTGCTACCTGACCACCCGCGTTATAACGGAGATCGAGGATAAGTTCGGATACGCCTTCTGCTTTAAAATTACTAAAAACAGGAGTGAGCGAGCTGGCCAAACCGCCGTTAAAATCCAGAAAATAGAGGTAACCGATTTTTTTTCCGTCACTTTCTATAACCTTGCTAATCTCCCGTTGGTCGAGTATTACACTTTTGCTTAATTCAACAGTGCGTGTATCTGTCCAGGTATTGTTATTCAATTCGGCTAAACCTAAAGAAAAACGGTCGCTGTTTAAGATTTCGGTTTGCAAAGCCTGTGCATTAGTAGCGGTTAAGGTTTTGCCGTTAATTTTGCTGAAGTAATCTCCGCGTTTTAAACCGGCCCTCGACGCCGGAGAATCCTTTAATACAACTTTAATGATCCCGATAACTTTGGCGTTGTTTTGATCGCTTACCGTTGCATAATCAAAACCAAAATTTCTATTGCTTGGTGTTGCTGTGGTAGGATCGTTAGGAATATTGATATATGAAAATCTATCGGATGAATTGCGGATGGAATTAAAAAAATCTTTTGGCGATAAACTGATATTGGGACCGGCAGGCAATTGCTCATTCCAATAATAGTAGCGTTTAAGGCTATCGAGTATCCAGGTGTTGATATTCTCATTGCTTCCTATCTGATAATCGGGATTTTTATTGCCCTTTTTGCAGGATGGTAGAACGGCTAAAAACAGGATGATAAGATAAATACTATAATAAATTGTTCTTTTTAAGTAGGTTATCGGGTTTGTCATCGCCTTTCCGGATTTTAGGAACAAACTTAACGCTACTATTGTTAAGTCGAGATTAATTTTCAAATCGGGTTTATCTATCGCCTTAAAGAAATGGAATCCTTTGTTAAGCTATTATTATAATATTGGTTAATGTTAACATAACAATAATTAAACATTAGCTTTTTGTATTGTTAACTTTGCGCTGTGAATTTCCCGCTCTATATCTATTACGAACTGCTGATCCGTTTATCTGAAATTGAATCTGAAATCGGTCATTATGTATCCGCTAACGCAAATGAAGAAGTTTGCATATTGCGTACCACGAACGGTACAGTAAAAGTTCCGGTTAACTTTTTAAAGCGACAGTCTGAAGATCCAAATCTGATCAATAAAGAGGAATTAATAGCATTAAGTAAAGATTTTAAGCCTAACTATGAATAACTCGGCAGACGGTCAGATAAATCGCTTCTGATTATTAATTTGCCATGGCTTTACATCCGGTTTATTAATGAATACTTAACATGTAATTAATCAAAAAATAAACTCGGGACTCTAGTTTTGCTGAAAATAGAATCATCCATTTTTTATGGAATATCCCTTACTTTCAGATCGGCAATTACTAGAAGAATGTTCTCGCGACAACCTGAAAGCGTTTAATATTTTATTTGACCGGTATTTTAACAAGCTTTTTAAATATGCACTTGCTTATGTAAGCGATGAATGTTTTGCAGAAGAGGCAATGATGGACTTGATGATGTGGCTGTGGGAGAAAAGGCATACACTCGAAGTACAGGGAGAGTTTAAACATTATATTTTTAGGGCCGCGAAAAACGCAACCATTAAAGCGATCAGGAAAAAGGCTATCGAAACAACTCCAATAGAAAGTATAGAAAATCACATCTGCTTTACCGGTAACAATGCCGATTATGCAATTTTAGCAAGTGAACTGGAACAAAACTATCAGAATAAGCTTAATCTTTTAAGTCCCCAGCGCAAAATTGTTTTCCAAATGAGCAGGGAAGAAGAGCTGAGCCATGCCGAAATTGCCAATAATCTCGATATTTCGATCAATACGGTCAAAAACCACCTCAAATTTTCGTTGAACCATTTCCGTAAAAATTTGCTGAGGTATAGAGATGCAGCATTAATTGTTAGCCTTCTACTGCTCTTGCATTAAGCTAATCCTTCCTTTTACTGCTTCTATTAATCTTTTTTTTTAAATTAATTTGTTTGATTATCAGTTGTTTATGTGTTTTGTTGGAAATGCATTAGCCCCTTAGCGCTTTTTTTGTCCCTTGTTAGTTGAAGGCGATTAATATGCGCCGAGCCAAACAAATATGCCCAAGTTGGTTGATCAATTACTTCTAGAAAAATTCCTTAAAGGTGAATGTTCTGCACAAGAAGAGCAAATGGTGCGCTTATTCTTAAAACAGCCAGAATCTGAAATCTTATTAAGCAAAATCCTCTCCTCCAATCAGGCCAAAGATTGGGCGCTATTTGAAGCAGAGGAGGTACCGCATATTAAACAACAATATTGGAACAATTCAATCAACCAAAGAATTACGGCCAAACAAGAGGAGCAAGAGTTAAGGACGAAAAAGCGCTTCAATTTTAAATACGCAGCCATCTGGACCACGCTCGTAATCACTGCACTAAGTGTTTACCTGATCATGCATTTTAGTAAACCCGATCAACAGGTATTCGCTTTTATTGAGCGTAGTAACCCAAATGGTCAGCGGTCTAAAATAATTTTATCCGATAGTAGTGTAGTGTACCTTGGTGCCGGCAGCCGCTTAAAATACCCGGAAACATTTTCAGCAGCTAAAAGAGAAATTAGCCTGTACGGAGAAGCTTTTTTTGAGGTAACAAAAAATCCCAAAAAACCTTTCATTATCCATACCGGAAACGTTAGTACCCAGGTTCTTGGCACCTCTTTCAAAATAGAGGCATTTAATGGTAAAGCCCTAACGGTAGAGGTAGCAACAGGAAAAGTAAGGGTAAACAGAATAAAGGGAAATAGCATCGAATCATTGGCAATCCTTACACCCGGACAACGGGTGGTTTATTTCCGTGGCAAAGCCAATACCGAAGGTGTCGACATTGCTGATGTTACTGGTTTTAAATCATCGCAGCTGGCCTTCCATAATTCAAGCCTTTTAGAAATCTGTGAAACACTTGAGCGCTGGTATAACGTTAAAATCATTTTCAAAAAACGGCAAAAACCGATGGAACGGATGACACTAACTATGGATGCAACTGTATCGATAAATAAGCTGTTAAATGTACTTTCTGCCGCAGGGAAATTCCAGTATAATATTAAAAATAACGAAATAACTATCCGTTAACATTCAAAAAAAAATAGGAAAGGAAATCAATGGATTAAAAATAACAAACTTCCCCATCCATAGGGCGGGGAAGCAGTCTTTATCGCATTATAATCGCTTGCTTTTCGACGACAGAGCGATTAAATGAAGAAAAAAATCAACAATTATTCCGGTCTATAACCGGGCAAACTATTAATATACAAATTTATGCAAAAAGGATTACATCCTACAATTAAGTTTATGATGAGGTGTTCATTTATGCTTTTAATCGCACAGTTTACCTTTATCGGCGTGCTTTTGGCCGGGAGTGTTCACAGCCAGAACCTCGATCAGGTAATCAATATTAATTTAGATCATTCAACCGTTAAAGCAAGCCTGCTCAGCATTCAGGAAAAAAGTGGTGTTAAGTTTGTACTGCCAGAGCGCTTGCTTAGTGGTGTGAAAACCGAAATTACCTTGGGCCAGCAAACTAAAACGGTAAAGTACCTGATTGAAAAAGTACTTGGCGAAATCAATCTCGAATATAAATTAGTAGAGGGCTATGTGGTAATTGTTCAAAAACCTGTTCCTCAGCAACCGGGGAATATTTCTGGCCATATTGTCGACGAAAAAGGTGGTCCATTACCTGGTGCTACTTTAAAAGTGCTCGAAACCGGACAAACCATTCAAACCGATCCTAATGGTAATTACACCCTTTCATTAAAACCTGGCAACTATACCATTGAAGTTTCCTATATCTCTTTCCTAACGCAAAGCATAACAGGGGTAACCGTAAAAGAAGGTAAAACTACAGCCTTAAGTTTTTCAATGAAACCTGCAGATAACCAGCTTTCGGAAGTTGTGGTGAGTTATGGAAAACAAAGGTTAAAAGATGTGACTGGGTCTATAGCCACTATTGATGCTACTCAGCTTCAGGATATGCCTGTTGGTCAGTTCGCCCAGCAGCTGCAAGGAAAAATTGCCGGTGTTCAGATCGCGCAAACCAGCGGGCAGCCTGGGCGTGGAATGGGGTTTATTATCCGCGGCGCTGCTTCATTTTATTCCAGCAACCAACCCTTATTCGTAATCGATGGTACCCCAATAACAGGGAGTATCAACAACATTAATCCAGCAGAAATCGAAAGCTTTAGCTTTTTAAAAGATGCATCGGCAACTGCACTTTATGGATCGAGGGCAGCGAATGGTGTGGTGCTGATTACCACCAAACACGCGAAACCAGGCGATTCGAAGATAGATTTTTCCACTTATTACGGTATCCAGAAGATTCCAACCGGGAAATTGCCTAAAATGATGACGGCAAGGGAATTTGCAACATTTATGAAAGAGCGTGGAGAAGATGGCTTAAAATATGAACCGGGTTATACCATCGCTGCAGATTACCATGCCGCTTATGATAATCCCGAACAATACGGTGAAGGAACCAACTGGTTCGATCTGTTAACCCGTTCGGCACCTATCCAGAGTTACGATCTAACAGTTCAATCAGCACGCGAACATTCCTCATCAACGGTTATTGCCGGGTACCAGGAACAACAGGGGGTAGTAATCAATAACGGAACCAGGTTATTTTCCTTAAGATTCAATCAGGATTTTACTTCGGCCAATAATAAACTTAAAGTTGGTTTTAACCTGGCCCCAAGTTATAGAATGGACCATAACAACAGGTTAAGTAGCGATGGCGTTGGTGGTTATTTCGAACGTTTTTTCGAAGCCAGCCCCTTAATTTCACCTTATAATCCAGATGGTACCTATATCAGAAATGTAGCCTCGCCGGGGATGGTTGCCTATATCAATCCACTGGCTACTTATGAACTTACCAACGATGATTATAATACTACCCGCATTTTAGGTAATGGTTATCTGAATTACGAATTTTTGCCAGGCCTTACTGTAAAAACCAATCTGGGCGTAGATAAAGGAGCCGAAATGCGTAAATATTTCCAGGCAGGATTGGTTACAGGAACACAGGGACAAACCACGGGAACAAGTTCGTCGGTTGATAACGGTTCGTGGACTGCAGAAGGAAACCTTACCTACAACAAAACCTTTGCAAAAAACCATAGTATTGATGCACTTGTAGGCTACTCGGCGCAACAATTTAGTACTTACAGTAATACCTTAACCGGACTTGGCTTTACGAGTGATGATATTGAGTATTTAGGTGCGGCTACCAGCGTAACTGGTAGTAGTGGTGCTGGTTCTTATGCTTTGCTTTCGGCAATTGCGAGAATTAATTACGCTTATAAAGGCCGGTATCTTTTATCAGCTGCGGTAAGACGTGATGGTTCATCTAAATTCGGCATTAACAAACAATGGGGAAGTTTTCCTTCGGTATCTGCCGGATGGATTGTAACGGATGAAGGCTTTATGAAAAACATAAAAGGCATCGATTTCTTAAAACTTCGTGCGAGTTATGGCATTACCGGAAATAACTTTTTCGCAGGAAACTACGATTCGCAGGCCACCATAGGTACTTATTATTACAACTTCAATAACGTAATTACACAGGGCCAAACCATTAACCGCTTGCCTAACCAGGAGTTGAGGTGGGAGCGTAACAAACAGCTCGATTTAGGTCTTGAATTAGGTATTCTGAACAACAGGATTAATTTTACCTACGATTATTACCGAAAGTTAACTGATGGATTGATTCAACAACGTGCCATCCCAACCTCTTCAGGCTTTTCTCAGATTATATTTAATGTGGGCGAACTTAAAATGTGGGGACATGAATTTTCGGTCAGCTCAAAAAACCTCATCGGTAACTTTAAATGGAATACCAACTTAAGTCTTTCGTTCGACCGCAACCTGATTACCAATTTGGTTGATCCTGGTTTTATCAGAAGAAATGTGACGGTAAGTTCAGATTATTTCCGTCAGCAGGTTGGTCATCATTTAGGAGAATTTTACGGATTTGTTTTCGAAGGTTTATACAAAGATGCTGCAGATTTGGCTAATTCGGCTAAGTATTTAAGTACCCCTGCAAAACCTAACGGCAATTCAGATATCGGCACCATCAAGGTTAAAGATATTAATGGCGATGGTGTAATTGACGATGTGAACGACCGTACTTTCATTGGCGATCCAACACCAACCTTTACCGGTGGTATGGTGAATAATTTTAAATACAAAAACTTCGATCTAACTGTTGATATGACTTTTTCGGTTGGTGGTAAAATTTTAAATGCTGCCAAATGGGCCTATCAAACCAACATGGATGGTTCGAGGATTTTGCTGGCAGCAGCGGCAGACCGTTGGCGATCGGAAGAAAACCCGGGATCAGGCATTTACCCGAGAACCAAATCTGGAACTACTGGTATAGGCCGTTCGGTAAATACACAATGGATTGAGGACGGATCTTATCTGGCCGCCAAAAATATTTCACTGGGTTATACCATACCGGTGAAAAACCTCATGCTGAAAAACCTTCGCGTTTTTGCCTCCGTTCAACAAGCCTTCGTTATCACCGGTTATTCGGGCATGAACCCCGAAACAAATGTGGGCGGGTCAGACCCAACCTTGGGTGTTGGGGTAGATGAAAATGCCTATCCAATTCCAAGGACCTTCTCTTTAGGGATTTCAACCACATTCAGATAACCATTTAAGCTAAAAAAATGAAAAAGATATATATAGCCATTATACTGTTAACCATTGGTATCAGTTCGTGTAAAAAGGATTTTATCGCACTTAATCCCGAAGATTCCTATACTGATGGAGTATTCTATAAAACCGAACAGCAATTCCGTTCTGCTGTGGTAGCTGCTTATGCACCGCTAAGAGATGTTTTAATAAACGATTATTTTACCTCCGAAATGCATTCAGATAATACGGTCTACCAGCCTATTCCTGGAAATAGGGGAACGGCCTATGTAGAGCGTGAGAATATTTCTGATTTTACCAATACCTCTACCAATGCTTATGTTTCGGCAACCTGGCAACACAGTTATACAGGTATTTCACGTTGCAATATCATTATCGAAAGATTGAAAACTTCCGATCTTGCCGATGCCGTAAAAGCCAGTTTGGATGGGCAGGCCAAATTTTTAAGGGCACTTAATTATTTCAAGCTGGTTCGCCTATATGGTGGGGTACCACTTTCGATAGCCGAAGTTAAAACAGCAGAGGATGCGTTTAAACCTAGAGCTACTGAAGCTGAAGTTTATACCCAGATTGTTGCTGATGCTAAAGATGCTATTAATGAACTTTCAGCACCAACTAAATTCCCGCAAACCGGCGAGGCAACAAAAGGTTCGGCCACAATGTTATTGGCGAATGTTTATGCCGTTCAAAAAAAATGGGCAGAGGCCGAAAACCAATTGAATAGTCTGTTAACCATGGGGTACGACCTCAATGCTAATTATGCAGATACCTTTTTACCTGCCAATAAAAACGGAAAGGAATCGATTTTCGAAATCCAGTTTTTAGGCGGTACCATCACAGGTTCTACGCCTAATGCACTGTCATTCCACTTTCTGCCCAGAAGTAAGGATACCAGGTTGCTCACCGGTATTGCGATCGATAATACAGGTACAGGAGGGTGGAATACCCCGAGCAGCGATCTGATTGCCGATTTTGAAGCCAATGATAAACGTCTTGATGCCGCCATTGGTATTGCCGAAGGTACTTACGATGCCAGCAGTTATTTTGTTTATTCGGCAGTTAAAAGTATTGTCAATTATACCCCGGCTGCAGGCAAGGTTGGTGTGCCATACATTAAAAAATACCTGCACTCACCACTTGCAGCAACCACGGGTTCTAGCGATGACTTTCCGATATACCGTTTTTCTGATGCATTATTGTTATTGGCCGAGGCATTAAACGAACAAGGCAAATCGGCGCTTGCTTTAGCGCCATTAAATAGGGTGAGGAAAAGAGCTGGTTTAACGGATATTGTAAGTACCGATCAAACGGAGCTTAGAACAATTATTCTGCACGAGCGCCGGGTTGAACTGGCTTTCGAAAACAGCAGATGGACAGATTTGTTGAGGACAGGGAAAGCAATTAATGTTATTAATGCATTTGGTGTTAAAATCAGGCAGCAGCTTCCATTTCTTTCCTCAGATGCCTACGTAATCGATAATCATCATTTATTATTCCCAATCCCACAAAACGAAGTCGGGCTAAATCCTAAGATCATCCAAAACCCGGGATACTTTTAAGATTGAAGTATAAGACAAGTAAAAGAGGGATAAATTTAATTAAGTAAAAATGACCATAAATAAAGCACTGTTCAAGAAAAGCCTTTGCATTTTTTTAAGTGCACAAATGTTATTAACCACAAGTGCAAGCCTAATACCGTTGCAGGAAGAACATTTAGCAGACGATGGATTTGCGATCGTTGTACTGCCCGATACCCAATATTATACTTCAGAGAAGAATGGCGGGAAAAAGGAAATGTTTTCGGCGCAGACCGAGTGGATTGCAAAAAATGCAGTGAAAGAAAACATTAAATACGTAATCCATCTTGGTGATATTTCTGATGATGGGGAAAAATTTCCACAACAATGGGTAAATGCTGCCGGGTCGATGTATATATTGGAAAAACCACAGCCCGGTTATCCGCAGGGTATTCCATATGGCATGGCTGTAGGCAACCACGATCAAACTAAAAGCCAGTATCCTTTAAGTGGTAAAACCGATCAATACAATAAATATTTCGGCATAGATCATTTCAAAGATAAAAAATGGTACGGAGGGCATTATCGTGATAATAACGATAGCCATTTCGATCTTTTTGAAGCAGGCGGTTATAAATTCATTGCTATATTTTTTGAATATGATTCTTATGATGAGGATATTGAAGGATTGAACAAATGGGCAAGTGCGTTGCTAGAAAAATTTAACGACAGGAAGGCCATCTTGGTGAGCCATTCTATTATTCATTTTAACAAGAAAACAGGTACCAACGAAAAGGGCTTTCCGAAGTTTTCTAAACAGGGGCAGCGGGTTTTCGATCGTTTAAAAAGTTACCCTAATGTATTTTTAACTTTATCAGGTCATGTGGGCGATAATGGCGAAGGCTACCGGCAGGATGGTTATGCTGGCAATGTGATCAAATCATTCCTGTCTGATTATCAGAGCAGGCCAGATGGGGGGCACGGCTTAATGCGGCTCATGAAATTTTCTAAATCAAAAGATCTGATCAGCGTACGCACTTTTTCTCCGGTAACGGGCGAGGAAGAAACCGATGCCGATAGTAAATTCACACTGCCCTGGTTCCACCATACCACGGTGGCCAGGTATCAGGATTACAACAACGATGGTATTAGCGAAATCGCATTTTTTTCTAATGGTACGTGGAAAATATCGGGAAAGGCAGATGTTGTTTTTGGTAAACCGGGCGATGTTGCAGCTCCAGCCGATTATAATGGTGATGGCAAAACGGAGCTTGCGGTTTTCAGACCGTCCGAAGGAAAGTTTTATATCCAGGGAGGGAAAGAGGTTGTGCTTGGTCAGGCAGGCGATATTCCGGTGTGTGGAGATTGGGATGGAGATGGTTTCGCAGAAGCTGCTGTTTATCGTCCTTCCACATTAACATGGTACTTTGATGGACTGGACAGTCTAAAATTCGGACATAAAAATGGTGTCCCTGTTCCTGCAGATTATGATGGTGATGGAATATTGGATGTAGGCATATTCCGTAGAGACAACTCTTTATGGCAAACAAGTCTTGGTAATATTCCGTTGCAGGTTAAACATGTACCGGGCGATATTCCGGTACCTGCAGATTATGACGGCGATGGTAGGGCAGAGATGGCTGTTTTCAGGCCTTCAACAAACGAATGGATTATCGACCGTTTTAAAGAACCGATAAAATTTGGACAAGAAGGAGATATTCCTGTTCCGGGCAACTACTTATCCGGAGGAAAATCTAGTTTGGCTGTATATAGAAACGGCTTAATTTACCTTCAGCATGGCAAACCTATTGACGCCAAAAACGGAAAGGCTGCGGATTTGATTAATAATAAAAACCGTTAATCTTTGTTGCCATTCAGCTGCTAAGAGATATATTAAGTTTTTAAGCTGAAAACAAAAGAGGGTGTATCATAAAGGCGATTTCAGCCCAGAAGCTGTCATGTTGAGCCTCCCGAAGAATCGGGACAGGTTGTCGAAACACCTCAAAGAGTATTTAAACAGGTCCTTCTACAAGCGCTCCACAGGAGTCCTTTGGACAGGATGACAGATCTATATTTACGATACACCCTCTTTTTATTATTTTATGGCACCAAATGCCGCGAAATAAGAATTTTTATGCAGAATTTCGGTAACGCTAAACCCAACTTTTTGCAATAATGCCAGTTGATAGTTTAAAGAGCGAGGGGTATCTTCATATTCGATATAATCAAATACCTTTTGCTTATAGGCCGCACCGCCAAGTGTTTCCAGATAGGCCCCGTATTGATCTCGAAAAAGGTTATCGATCAATACAGAATCGTGGGCAATGAGGTCTGAAATCCAGATGCTGCCACCAGGTTTTAAAGCCCGGTAAACTTTAGTAAAAACAAGCTCCCAATCGGCATCGGTACGCAAATGATGAAATGTTGCAGCAGCAAGTATAATATCGAAATGATTATCGGGTAAATTAAGGTTACGCATATCATCCTGTATAACGGTTACCGTTCCGCTAGTTTGTGTCGATACCCTGTCATTGGCACGTTCTAGCATCGGTAAACTCAGGTCGTTAAGTGTACAGTTAAGGTTTGGGATTTTACTGAGCATTTTTAACGTGTAATTGCCCGCACCACATCCAATATCCAACAGTTCTTTTGCATTCGGATTAATGTATCTGGCTGCTCCGGTGCAAAGCTCCATGGTAAGTGGCGCATCGATGGTGGTTTGTTGTCCGCTCTCTAAGTTCGAGAAACGCGCTACATCATTATCAAACCTTGTTTTAATTTCTTCATTTGTTGCTTTATGCGAATAATCTTTATTCATTGCTTTATTTTTTTTGTAAAGTTAGTGCTGTTAATCATATTTGTAAAATATCAATTTTTGCATTTAACGATACTTTAAAGGTATTATAAATATGGAACTCAGACATTTGTTGTATTTTAAAACTGTTGCGGAAGAACTTCATTTTACCAAAGCTGCAGCCAAACTTTTTATCTCGCAGCCTCCTTTGAGCAGGCAGATTAAAGAACTGGAAGAAGAACTCGGTGTACAGCTGTTTGTGCGGAGTAATAAGCGGGTTGCATTAACAAATGCCGGAAAGTACTTTAAGGCTGAAGTAGATGTTATGTTTGCCAGACTGGAAGAAAGTAAAGAAGTTGTTCGTAAAATTCATGAAGGCGTTAGTGGCGAATTAAAGATTGGCTACATCAGTTCGGTTTACCAATCGCACCTGGCAGAAATTTTAAAATTAATGCATCAGGAATTCCCTTATCTGAAGACGAGTTTGTTCGAAGTGCCTACACTTGCTCAAATTAAAGAGTTAGAACATGGTGGTTTAGATGTGGGGATTTTAAGGGCCCCGGTTTTATCGGAAAAATTGAAAGTAGAATCTTTGTTTTTTGATCCCTTTGTGGTGGTTATTCCTTTAACAGACCAAAAAATTGATTCCAGGAACGGACTTGCCGATTTTTTGAAGAAAAGTCCGTTTATATTCTTTAATAAAGATTTTGCACCTCAATATAACCAGAAACTGATGGAGATCTGCCAGCGGATGGGCTTTAGTCCCGATATTACCCACGAGGCAAACAACGTACACTCCATATTGCAATTGGTAGAAGCGGGCTTGGGGGTGTCTATTTTGCCATTGTCGTTAAAAAAGCAATATGCACAGTTGAAAGTGTCTTTTATTGAGTTTGATGCTATTCCGGTTAATACAGAAGTGGTATTGGCCTATAAAGAATCGAATAAAAACCCCGCATTAACCTGGTTTATTAAACACTATGCCGAGTTAAAAATTAATTGATTCATTCTGCAGCAGGCAGCGCTTAAAATACTGAACAAACCGATCGCGGGTAAAAAATAACCGGTTGAAATCTTTTTCCTCCTTAAATTGCCGCAGTTCGCCACCTGTGTTTTCCGCTGTTATTTCAGTCTCCTTTTTATGATATAAGTGGCGGTTAAATTCGATGCGGCTGTTAAACATAAACACCTTGCATTGAATATCTCTATCTCTGGTTTTAAGCTAAATAGCTTGATATTTAGTTGATTGTATCCAATTTTCTATCCTTTCTTTAACAATTTTCACCCTTTTTTAACGGATAATACACCAGTTTTGATTTAACCAAACCCGTATCCTTCCTGGCTTCAGGAAGATATGAAAACATTATAAGTATGTCTACCTAAAGCATGTTTATAAGCAATTAACCAAAACGAACAATTATGAAAAAACAACTACTTCACAAGCTAGATCTTTTGAAGGTTTACCCAGAGCAAATTAAGCGCTGTTTCTCTGCTGCGTTTTTCAGCTCCCCCTTACTGCTGCACCTTAAAGCTTCAACCGAAATGTTTAATGTGGTGCCTTATCCTAAAAGTATATTGATAACACTAAAATTTGATCAGGTCAAATACTTTTCATTTCCAAGTCAAAATTTAATTCCGAATTAAAGCCAGGCCCAAAATTACAAAGGTAAAAACAGCTAAACAATTTCCGCCACAAAGAAAAAGAACAACAGGAATTTGATGGAGAGCAGCTCCCTTAAGCTTCGTTATTTCTTTTCTGAAGTATCGCCATAACCAATGGTGCTGAAAATTATTTGCCTAAACCGAAGGGTTTAGATGGGACTGTATTGCTGTTTTTAAATAGTTAAGCCAACAAACATCACTTAAAATGAACGAAAAAAATCAAGAATTGGATCATTACATTAAACAGCTTCCCCCGGTCTGGTCACTTAAAAACATGCGGGGAAAGATGGGCTTATTTTTAATGGCATCGATCGTGTTTACCGGTATGCTCAGCCTTAAATCGTACGGAAAGGAAACCGATTACCTTAGTGCGGTTTCCAATACCTGCTTTCAGGATACCACAAAAAAAACAAGACAACCGGTTGCTATCGATTCGGTTGTATTGGTGAGTTATGTATCGAAGAGAAATGTAGATACCGTAAAACTCAGCAACGTTAGCATTTATCCTTTTATTTCTTTACAACAAGCATTAAAGAGTAATTCGAAAGGCTTATATGTACAGGAAATTACAGGCGAACCTGGCAGCGCAGATCAATCGATGTTGTTAAGGGGCTTAAGCAGACCGTTACTTTCGAAAACCAATGTTGCCGAAGCACAACCTGCAGTTTTTATTAACGGTATTCCCTTAATCGCTGATAATCCTTTTGTTTATACCATCCAGGAGTATGATTTCTCGCCAATTGGCCCGGCCACCAATTTATTATCTTCTATCGATCTCGATAATATCCAATCTATAAATGTGATCAGCAATTTAGCGGCTTTATCAATTTATGGCCCACGCGCTGCAAATGGTGCAATATTAATTACCACTAAAAATGCACACCAGGGCAACCGCGAAATTTCGATCAACAGCTATTACGGCTACGCGACCAAAAATAAAGTAACTACAACCAACGGCCAGGATGAAAGCATTTTACGACGTACTTTTTATAATAAATATGCTACTGCCGAAGATTTTGATAAGTATCCTTCGTATTTGGCTGATGCAACTAACGAAAACTACTATGGCAGATCAGATTGGACCGATCTTTACTATAAAAATTCGGCCTTACATACCATAAATGCCAGTATAACAGGCGGAACGTCAAGATCAAATTTCAGGTTTTTTGCAGGTAACACTTCAAATGCAGGCAATGCCGACGATACCCGCCTAAATAGATACAATGCATCGTTTTTTATTAATGTACTTCCCCTAAAATGGCTAACCATATCAACCATGGTGAATGCTACGCGGTTAAACCGGGATAGAAACCGCTCGTTAAGAGATCGTTTTGCCGAAATGCAATATGTGCCTGATCTGATTAGCCCGATAGCGCCCAACAAAAATATTTATGGTAACTATTTAAGCGAATATGAAAATAAAACCATCGATAATAACATCAACAATGTAATTCAGGGATCATTCTCTGCCAATGCAAAGTATAAAAACTTCGATTTCATTACACGGATATCATTCGATTACAATGAGGGGATGAGGGATTTATTTTATCCTACAACTTTAATGGACGGCAACAATTATGTATCCAATTTTTATGCTTATAACCAACGTTTAAATGTCGATAACTCGCTGGCTTACAATTTTACGCTAAATAAAACCCATGTTTTTAAAGCATTGTTTGGTCATACACTTTCGCTCGATGTGAACAAGTACAATTACCTGCAGGGTTATAAAGGCACCAGCGATTACATCAGGATCAATAGCGTAGATGGCGACATTAGCCATAGCGATTATTTGCAGCCTGAAGGTTTTTACACCAAAAAGTTTACAGATAAACAGAAAATCAATGTAAGTTCTCTTTACAGCAGCTTTGATTATACCTTAAACAACGAGTTTTTTGCCACGCTAATTGCCCGTACCGATGGTGCATCGAACATGCAGGCCAATAACAGGTGGTTTTTTTCGCCATCGGTAAGTGCCAAATGGGACATTACAAAATACATTAAAACCCAAAAATCAATCCTTAGCAGCTTAAACCTAAATGCCTCATATGGTAGGTTGGGTACCCTTAATATTGTCGATCAGTACGGTGCCGGCCCTCAGTATGTAACCGATTTAGGTTGGAGTTCAAATAAATCAGTAGGCTCATATGGCGGTATTGGTACTTTATCAAGACCATATAGCTCGGGCTGGATTGGCTACGATATCCCCTGGGCTTATGTAGAAGAGCTTGATCTTGGTGTGGATGGAGCATTTTTTAACAACAGGTTGCAGACCAGATTATCCTTCTATGCCAAAAACAATAAACGGATGATTTTGGGCGTGCCGGTTAATGCCGAATCGGGATACACCAAGGAGTACAAAAGCGGATTGGATGTAAATAACAAAGGAATCGAACTTGCGGTTTCGGGCGAAATATTAAAAGCCAAGGCCAATAAACTGGGTTGGACAACAGATTTTAACATTGCTTTCAATAAAAATACGCTAAAGGCATTGCCGAACAACCTTAAAGAAATTACCATCGGAACACAAAAACTAACCGTTGGAAAACCGATTGATCAGATTTTGGTGCTGCAAAGTCAGGGTGTTTACCAAACCGATGTTGATGTTCCTGTAAACCCCGCCAACTTTCAGATCATGAGCTACAAAGGACTGAAACTTCACGGTGGAGATCCTAAATGGAAAGATCAGAATGGCGATTATGTAATTGATGAAAATGATAAAGTGGCCATGGGCGGTTATTTACCAAGGATAGTGGGGAATTTTAGCAGTACGCTTAGCTATAAAGGTTTTAACCTCGATTTTAACATCTATTTCGCTTTAAAAAGAAGTATTATCAATCAAGCAGCTGCAAATCAGCTCGATTTTATTAACAAAACCGGAAATAATAACATCAACGCTGTAAATGAGATTACTTTTTGGCAAAAAGGAATTAATGTTGCCGATTATCCGATCTATAATCCATGGAGTGCTGTTCAATCGTACCGTACCGACCAGGATATTTTTGTTGAAAACGGATCGTATGCAAAATTAAGGTCTGTTTCTTTAGGGTACGACATTTCTAAATTCAAATACTTCAGCAAAAACTTCAAGAAAATTTATGTGTATGCCTCGGCGCTTAATGTGTATACCCTAAAAAGTTATACAGGGGGTGATCCAGAGCTGGTTAACTATGTTGGTGAAGATACGGGCTATGGCCTGCCCATGCCGAGAACATTCACACTGGGTTTAAAAATTGATTTATAAGCACTAAATGATCATGTATAATAAAATAATACCATCAAGAAGGATATCCGCAGTCTTGTTTATGCTGTTCTGTACCATATTCATATCGGCCTGTAATAAAAAACTGGATATCGACTCTACCCATTTGGTAAATGAAAGCAATAACTGGAAAAGTTTAGCCGATGCCCGCTCGGCACTATTGGGTTCTTACGGCCTGTTAAGAGCTGCATTGGCCGATAATAATGCACATTGGCTATATGGCGATGTACGGATGGGCGATTTTAAAGCAACCTCCCGGCTGGATTTAAAAGCCATTACCGAAAATAATTTAAATGCGCCATATCCGGTTGTAAAATCGCTGAGCAACTGGCGTAAATTTTATGCCGTAATTAACAGCTGTACAGTTTTTATCGACCGTGCAGGAGAAATCTTAAAAAACGACAAACAGTATACCGAAGAAAACTATAAGGTAGATGTTGCCCAAATGAAGGCTTTAAGGGCATTTACCTATTTTTATATGGTACGTATATGGGGCGATATTCCATTAATTACCGCTTCAACAGATGGTAATTTTACAGCGCGCCCAAAAGTAGCAGCCGAAATTGTATTGCAATTTGCTACAAACGAACTGTTAAGCATCGTAAACAATCTACCTTATCGCTATGGGGCAATAGAAAATGGCTTCAACCAGCAAAACTATTATGGAAAAGTAGCGCCTTATTGGGATGGTATTTTATTCAATCGGATTTCTGCCTATTCAATTTTGGCGCACATTGCTGCCTGGCAGGGTAAATACCTCGATGCAGTAGCATATTCGAAGTTTGTGATGACCAATTTTGGCTTAAGTGGTGGTGTGTATACTACAACTACAAACTTAACCAAAGTAGATGGACTGTTTTATGGCAATAACGCAGCCCAGCTGGTCGGTTTTCCTTTTAACTATAACACCACCGAAATGAGTGCCATAGGGCATATGGAAGATTTGGCCCTGGCGGCACCCATTATCGCCAAAGCCGTTCCGCAGATTAAAATGCCCGATGATGTAATTGCTTCCATATTTAACGAACCAAACGATTTGAGGTTTAGGTTCGATCCGCTTACAGGTTTACCGGTATCCGATTATTTCAGTGGATACGGAACCTCAAATACGGTCTTCAGCAAAATAAAGTGTATCAGGAACGCCTCAACCGATGGCTCACTGGCCATTTACAGCTCAGCTTTAATCTTTACAAGAATAGAAGAAATTACCCTGCTCTACGCCGAATCGTTGGCGGCAATAGGCAGTATGGACGATGCTACTGATGCTTTAGATATTGTTCGGAACAATAGAGGGATAGGCCTTTACAAAGGCACTAATGCAGGATTGGTCGATGCCATTTTTGCAGAACGCAGAAGAGAATTAATGGGCGAAGGCTGGAGATGGTACGATTTGGTGAGGTATAACAAACTGAAAAACAACGATGCCAGGTTTTTAGAACTGATCAAAAAGGGAGGGATATACTGGCCTATTGATGAAGAGGTGCTGAGCACCAATGCAAAAATTACACAAAACGAATATTGGAGGTAATGATGATAAAAAGTATTAAAAATATAGCATTCTGTATGGCCATAACACTGTTTATGCTTTCCTGCAAAAAGGGAGATGACGGGGCATACAATTACGAAAATGAGGCAAATGTGTTCGATGGTAATGCCTATGCTTATCTAAAATCGCAAACGGGGCAGTACGATTCGCTGCTTAAAGTGTGCGACCGCATCACCTGGGCAAAAGATACCTTAACAAATAGCAAAGCGATTACTTTTTTTTCGCTAACCAACCGCAACTTTTCGATTGCCTTAAACGCGCTTAATAATTTAAGGATAAGCCAAAATAAAAAAGCCTTGGGCATTTCCACCCTGGATGCAGACCAGCTGGGGATTTTATTGGACCGTTACATTGTTAGAAAAAAAATAACCACCGATAGCTTACACTTTGCCGATGGTGCATTTTTAATCAGCACACATTTTAATTATGGAATGAATGCGCAGGAGCTAAACTCAAATGCCAGCGGATATGTTTTTGGCGGACCAAAAGGAGTAGTGTACAGCGATATTAAAAATTCGCAGTACACCAAAGAATGGAAGTCGGCTACTACACAAGCGGTAAATATTGCAACCAATAACGCAATCATACACGTGCTTTCTGCTTCTCACGAATTCGGTTTTGGCGAGTTCCTAATCAGGTTAAATAAATAAATCATGAATGATATGATATCAAAAAATAAATCATTTGCCTTATTCTTTGTCGCTATTGGCATATTGGCCATATTTAGCTGCAAAAAATTATTGCCGAGCGATAGTGATGCATTTAATAAAGATGCAGGTTTTAAACAAACCACCTACAGGCCTATACTAGGGCGCACAACCTTAATGGGCGATAATTTCAACATCGAAAGCTCGTCTTTGCCCTTAACATTCAAAATTGTAGCGATGCGCAATGGCGACGGCCAGACCAGCCCCGAGCTTTTAAAGCCTTTCCCTGTACTGGTGTGGAAAAAAGCTTACGATGGAAGCGAAAAATCTATCCAGGAAATAGAAAATAAACGCACTACCGAACAGCACACTTTATTCGAGGTTGGCGAACATTCTGGCGAATTTATTATGTGGGCTGAGGCCAGGAGCAATATTGTTAAAGCGCTTCCCGATTCGGGCTATGTTTTTGATGTTGAGGTTTCTAACAATGGCGGGCGTAAGTATTTTAATAATCTGGTATTACAGCCACAACGGGAATTGCCGTACGAGCCAAACAGAATAAACCCACTAACAGGGGCCAATACCGGAGGTACCATTACGCCCTCTACTATGGCGGGCATTTTCGGCGAAAAATCGGGTCAGCCTTTAAGCGCTAACGATGTTACCATACTATTTAATAAAACAGGCGAGGGCAATTCACTTTCCTTTAAGTTTTTAGATACGTTATTAAAGCCAATTGATCCCGCAAAATTTAAACTCACCAATTGGACTAAGCTGGTGCATGGTTTCAACATGAAGATGACACCAACATCGGTTAAATACGATGTGGCTTACCCAATTCCTCTGGTACAGATTCCAACTCCTTACACCAATGCCGCCGGGTCGAGGGCCCGTGTAGCCTTTTCGTATGACCGGATTGGTTTTGGAGGCTTTAGGGTAGAAGCTAACCTTGGTTTAGACTTTGCCATTTTCGAAAAGGGAGATTGGGAAATCGTGATCTGGTTTAACAAGGATAACCCCAGGTTTACTAACGATTAGCACCAGAAAAATAAGTTGAACATGAGTTTTTATTATACAGATATGGCTAAAAAATACATATTAAATTTATTGCTGTTAATGACGTTAACGGTATTGGGCAGCTCAGCGTGGGCCCAAAACCTGATCAGCGTAAGGGGCAAGGTTGTAGATAAGGGAGATGGCTCAGGTATACCTGCCGTAACCATTATGGCGAGCACAGCAACCCGGGCAATAGGAATGACTAGAGATGATGGTTCATTTACCGTAAGCGTAGCCGATAACGCAACCCTAACCTTTAAATACCTGAATTATAAAGATGTTACCGTAAAGTTAAACGGTAAAAACGATCTGAAGATCGTAATGGTTGAAGATCTGACCACCTTAGATGAAGTTAAAATTACTGTTGGTTACGGTCAAAAAACCAAAGAAACCGTAATGGGGGCAGTAACTTCGTTAAGGGGGAAAGATATACAGGATGTTCCGGTGAGTAACGTTGCCGAGCTTTTTCAGGCCAAAGTACCAGGTTTAAACATCCAGAACAATACGGGCAGTCCAGGTGCGGCACCCAGCATTAACATGCGGGGTTTATCAGGCATTAGTGTAACCGGATCGGGTGATAACGCATTTTTAACACCAACTTCGCCATTGTTTGTAATTGATGGGGTACCTGTTGATTTAAATACCGACTATCAGTATGGGTTTTCCAGTAATGGCCCGGGCATCAGTCCATTATCATTAATCCCTGCTGAAGACATAGAAGAAATCCTTTTCTTAAAAGATGCAAGTGCAACCGCATTGTACGGGGCACAGGGCGCTTATGGCGTAATTTTGATCAATACCCGAAGAGGTAAATCGAAAACCCCAATTATCCAGTATTCTACTAATTTTTTCTTTAATACACCACCTAAACTACGCCAGGTTATTGGCGGCGCTGCAGAAAGCAATTTAAGACTTTGGGAAATTTATACCTATGGTGCCAACATCTACTCGGCCAGGCAGAGTGTTGATAATACGCCAATGTTGGCCGATAGTTTAAATGCTTTTTATAATAACTCTACAGATTGGCAGAGCATTTTTTACCGCTCTACCTATAACCAGCAACATAACGTAAATGCAAGCGGTGGTGATGACTCTTTTAACTATAAAATTAACCTGGGTTATTACGATGAAAAAGGGATACAGGAGAACACAGGTTTTACCAGGTATTCGCTAAGCATGAACACGCGTTACAAACCGAGTCCGAAATTTAATGTAAACCTTATTCTTTCCAGCAGTTTGGGCAATAGCCAGAAAGGAAGTGGTAATGGTATCCTTCAAACCGGTGTTGCCGCTGGTGCAGGTTCATCTTCACTATTGCCTGGACCAAATTTAATTAACAGCAATGCTGCCTTGGGGGCATTAATTGTTGATAACGATAATAAAGCCGGCAATATTAAAACAAGTGTTGAGGCCAGGTACGAGTTTCTTACCGGTCTGGCTGTTTCCAATATTACCAGTTACGATTATTCGATGGGAACAACAGAAACCTTTAACCCAGCCATATTGAATAACAACGTTGCAGGGGTTTATTCTTATAATGATAAACGGAGTACGCTTTACAACCGGGCAATGGTTAGTTTCAATAAATCGCTCCAAAAGGATGTTCATAACATTGGCGCCTATGTTTTCTCAGAAGTTTATGTGCGGAATTTCCAGGCGCACGCCATTCAGCAGGATCAATATACCAACGATCAGTACCAGGGGCCTTTCGGTACTGCATCGGCAAGTTCGTTAGGTGGAGTATTGGATAATTATTCTGATTCGAGGGCCGCTTCATTGGCAGCAAGTTTATCGTACAACTATAAAACCAAATACCTGATTGAAGCCACATTCCGTTTAGATGGAACTTCGAGCACAGGACTTAATGCACCATGGGCAAAAAATCCATCACTGGCCTTGAAATGGAATTTCAACAAGGAAAATTTCCTGGCCGATTCCAAATGGCTTGATGTTGGGATGCTTAGGCTTTCGTGGGGCAGAAATATTGCACCGGTTGGTAACGTATTTGATGCCAACGGAACATACGATTATTATGGTAATTATAACGGCATACCTACCACCGCGATTGATTTTAATAATCTTCCAAACATTAAATTATTACCGACCACAACCACACAATACAACGCGGGTTTGGATTTAAACCTGTTTAAAAATAGGATTACACTAAATTTCGATACCTATTACAAAATGGTTGACAACCAGTTATGGGAGAAAAACATTACCACCCATAACGCCTTTACTAAACTAAAAACGAATGAGGTAAGTAATGTTAACTACGGTTACGAACTGGCGCTTAGTTTTAGGCCTTTACCAGCCAGTAGCAAAGTGAACTGGTCTGTTAGTATAAACGGGGCCTACAATAAAGAGAAAATTACTGCACTTCCTGATGCTACCAGGCAGCTTTTGTTAGATGGTGGAGCAACTGGCCAGGCAATATTGTACAGGCTGGGCCGAAATTCATTAACCAATATCCTCTATAATTTTAAAGGGGTATTTTCTACCGATGACGATGTTCCGGTTAACCCTGCAAATGGTACACGTTACCACACCTTCAATGGTTCAACCCCCGTGTATTTCAAAGCCGGAGATCCATATTATGCAGATATTAATGGCGATTATGTACTCGATGCTAAAGATATGGTGGGCGCAGGTAATTCTCAACCCTTGATTAATGGCGGTATTAGCAGTTATGCATCTTACAAAGGCTTTTCACTTAATGTAATTATGGCCTATACCTGGCACCGGGATATCCTGAACAATCCTTTGGCAGCAAGTTTCCAGAATTTCTCTTCTCCATTTTCGGCAAACAACCTGGTACCAATAACGGAGTATAACATCTGGCGTCAATCAGGCGATATTGCAAACTACCCGAATCCTTACGACTATTTAAGGTATGGCAGTTACTCGGCAACCGATAAGTCTACCCAATTTTTGCCATTCAGGTATAACCAAACCCTGTTTCAGGAAGATGGCTCGTATCTAAAACTGGCCACGGTAACCGTTGGCTACACTTTTAAGCCTGAATTAACAAAACGCTTAGGTATTACCAGTTTAAGGGTATATGGCACCGCCAATAACATCCACACTTTTAGTTTTTATTCGGGTGCCGACCCTGAAAATGTGAGTTCGCTGGGAAGAGATAACTCCGGAGGATATCCCGTGAGGAGAACATATGCTTTAGGCTTAAACATTCAATTATAAACAGGATAACGATGAAAAAAATAATATATATACTATCAGTATTGCTGCTGCTGAGTGTAAATTTTAGCTGCAAAAAATTCTTAAATGTTGAGCCGCTAAGCAAATTGTCGGGTAATAACTATTGGAAAAGCGATGGCGATGCAGAAGGCTTTGCACTGGGGCTTTACCGTTCGTTTAGGGAGGCCACCATGCAGAGTGTACTTTTCGAAATTGGCGATACCCGTTGTGGTTGGGCCATCCCATCAACAAAAGGTTACCCACCACGTATCGATTTTACTTATATGGCTACCAATAACCTAAAAATGGCCATTGCGGCAAGAGCGGACCGTTCTTTACCGGGTTATGAGGCCAATGCCATTAACGAATGGTTTCAGCTCAACTCACGCTATGATTTAATCCAGAAATGGTTGCCTTTTTATAAAGTTATCCAATCGGCCAATATCATGGCAAAAGAGGTAGAGGCCATGCCCGATGCAGCTATTTCGCCTGCAAGAAAGAAACAGTTTATTGCCGAAGCGGTTTTTATGCGCTGCGTATCATATTTCTTTTTAGTCAGACTATTTGGCGATGTGCCTTATTACACTGATGCTTATAATCAAGAGGCACTGCCCCGCACCAACATGGTGAAGGTTTTAAAAGGTTGTTTAACCGATTTGGCAGCAGTTAAAAATGATTTACCATGGACCTACAACGACCCGACTTTTAAAGGCATCAGGGCCATGCGTGGTGGTGCAATAGATCTAATGATGCATATGAATATGTGGTGCGCCGGTTTCGATGCGGCCAATTCCACCGCTTATTACAACCAGGTTGATGAACTGGGTAACGAACTGCAGCATATTGGCGTCGACCAGGAAAAAGCCTACCGTTTATTGCCTATCGAACAAACTTATCTTATCATGTTCGGTAAATCGCAAGAGGGTTTATTCGAAATCCAATTGAGTGATAATACAGGAGAAAACACGGCAAAACTCAGATATAAATATTCCTTTTCGGTGGTTCACAATCCTTTCTTCGCCAGTAGCGACAGACCTGTAAGCGAATTGGTTTACAATACGGATTTTATGAAGAAAATTTACCCGGAGGGTGGTACCGATAAGCGTAAAACAGTTTGGTTTGATGAAAATATATACGATCAAACGGGGGCCTGGCAGTTTTACAAGTTCTATAACCGGGCAGCTTTGGTTCAGTTTAGTGATGATAACCCGATTATTTTCAGATTGGCCGATGCGATTTTATTACATGCAGAAGCATTGGCAGAACTGGGGCGTGATGGTGAAGCGGCTACTTTACTTAATGTGATCAGGGCAAGAGCAGGTGCCGATCTTTTTCCTGCAAACCCAGGCGAAGGAAAGATAAAAGATGCCATCTTTTTAGAAAGAGCAAAAGAATTAATGGGTGAGGGGCATCATTTTTACGACCTGGTACGCACCAGAAAAATACTGGATCCAAAATTTACGCCAAATCCACTCTCGTTTTCTGCATTTCAGGCTGGCGCGTGGACCTGGCCTATCGATCCGAGTGCAACCACAAACAATCCTTACATGACTTTGAATAACTATTGGAGGTAATAAGCAATAGCGCAAATAATACGATTTAACCTATTAAAGAATAGATTCAATGAATAAGTTTAATAAAAACTCTGTACTGCTAACACTTGCCCTAATCGTTGTGGGTTTGGCCTTTAGCTGTAAAAAATACGAACATTATATAGATGGGGGTGTAAAAGAAGCCAAATTTGATGGTACCATCCTGCAATATCTCCAATCGAAACCCTTACATTTTGATACCCTTACACAGGTGATTAAAATAGCGGGCATGGAAAGTGTTTTCAGTAATGATAATATTACTTTTTTTGCACCTACCGATCCAACAATAGGCAAAGCTATCCGCACCTTAAATAAAGAACTCTTATCAACAGGAAAAGATACGGTAAGCAGACTAGCTGACATAAAACCAGCGGTATGGAAAACCGTACTTTCTTTATACCTGTTTAAGGGCACCAACCGGCTTAAAGATTATAGCCAGGTTGATACCCTTGCGCTCAACACCTATAAGGGGCAGGGCTACCTTTCTTACAATAGTACGCCAATGAACATTGGAGTGGTGTACAACGATGCCGTAACCAACGCCGGCAGTGCAACAGAAGTAAGGGTAAAATATGCCGGCTACAGGCAGTTGATGATTTCTTACATCCCGGATTTATCAAGGCCACAGGCCTTTTGGATCAATGCCCTGGTAGCTTCATCCGATATCAATCCAACAAACGGGATTGTCCATGCACTCAAAATCGAAAAGCACTCTTTTGGTTTTAGCAGTAACTACTTTAATTCAATAGCAATAGAAAATGGAATTGGGAATCAATAAAAACATAAATATGTTAAGAAATAGACAAGTTTTTGGTAAAAATGCCGGCTTAGCTACATGGATTGCCTGTTTGTTATTACTGGCACTTTCCATTTCATCATGCAAAAAGGAAAGCCCCATTAGCGAAGATCCTTATGCAGGTGGTAAAGAAACATTGGGTATAAAATTCTTATCAGATGTATCCGATACGGAAGAGGTAAACGGGGCTACCCAGATCACTTTCGAGGTAAACGGTTTAATGCCTTTTAAAGATAAAGTAAAATTCTACATCAACGATACCGAAGCAACCATTACCAAAATAACCGATAAAACCATTACGGTTCTTTTCCCTGTAGGGGCAAGTACTGGAGGAACTACCCTCGTGGTTGATGACCAGATATTTTTTGGTCCGGCCTTTCGGGTTGAAGGTAAAGTAGAAACAGATGCCACTTTTGCTGCCAATACCAGTAATACCGTCATCAGGCAGATTTTGCCCCTGCCAAATGGCAATCTGGTTATGGTGGGTTCATTTGATAACTACATGGCCGCAGCAACAGTTAAAAAGCCAATAAACAATATTGTGTTAACCAATGCTAATGGTTTTATTACTTCGGGCTTTTCAACCGGAAAAGGTGCCAACGGCGCTATATCTTCTATTTTCAGATTGGCAACAGGTCAGTTCATTGTGGGCGGTAGCTTAACCAAATACAACGATCGCGACGGCATTAGCAGTATAACGAGGTTAAATACAAACGGCTCTTTAGATTCATCGCGGGTTGAGGTTGTGGGTACGAGTTCAGATCACTCGTACGATACTGTAGCCACTTTTAATGGTGGGGTGCTGGGTTTAGTAAATAAAGTTTTTAACTATAACAACAGCATTTATGTGGTGGGCAGCTTTAATAACTATGCCGAATATTTCTACGAACGCTCTACCAGAGATAATAAAGTGGTGGGTTATACCAAATTAAACGGTTTGTTAAAAATGAGCATGGAAGGTAAAATGGACTCTTCCTACAATTTCAATAAAACGGCAAACCTACCTTATGCTGGCGGTAACGGCCCTATTAGCGATGCTTTAATGCAGAGCGATGGAAAAATTATTCTGGTAGGGTCTTTTACCAATTACCAGGGTTTAAGCAGTAACCGGATCGTAAGAATCGGTACAAATGGGCTCGTAGATCCAACTTATCCATCAGGAACAGGGGCTGACGATGCGATAAACGCCATTACCTATAGTGCAACTTCGGGCAAATATCTTGTTGCGGGTGCATTTAGCAATTACAATGGTTTTGCTACAAAAGGCCTGGTGATGTTAAATGCCGATGGTACGGTAGATAAAAGCCTGGTGCTAAAGTCAATTGAAGGTGGGAGCATCAGTAAAGCTTACCAGCTTAAAAGTGGAAAGATCTTGGTATTCGGATCTTTTAAAAAGTATGATGGTATTGTTAGACAGGGTTTTATGATCTTAAATCCTAGCGGAAGTTTAGCTGCCGGATACAATAATACAGGTAAGTTCCAGGGTATAGTAAACGATGTGTACGAAAGTGTAGATATTTTCGGAAACCCTACCGCACTTATTGCCGGTGCAATTTCGCTTTTCGATAACCAAAAGGTTTCAGGTGCTGTCCGCATCTCTATTAAGCCATAAAATAATGTTGTTATTAAATAATCATACAATGAAAAGTAAAATAGAAAAGTCAGCATTTATAGTAAAACTAACGGCTGTCTTAGTCGTTTTAATGATTTCTATTTCTTGTAATAAAGAATTAGCCGATAGAAAGGATTTCGCTAACAATACCGGGGGCAATGTTATTGATGCGCAGCAGCAAAAAGTATTGTACGTTATTGTAGATGGCGCCAGGGGAGAGTCGGTGTTTAAATCCCCAACGCCCAATTTATCCAGAATGATCAAAAATGGCATGTTTACCATCAATGCTGTATCTGATGAGAATGGACTCAATGCTACTTCGTGGGCCGACATGCTTACGGGCGTAGACAAAACCAAACATCAGGTAATTAGTGAGGATTTTGCGAACAATAAACTTGCCGATTATCCAATGTTCTTTAAACGTGTTAAAGACAATACCAGTTTAAGAACAGCTGCTTTTAGCATAACTCCCGCACTAAGTACCAAACTGGTTACTCATGCAGATGTAAACACTTCTCTTTCGAGCGATGAAGCAGTAAAAACAGCAACACTGGCCGAACTGGCCAATAAGGATGCAGCAGTAGTGCTGGCTGAATTTCAGGGTGTAGATAAAGCAGGTGCACAATATGGATATGATGCCAGTATACCGCAATACGCAGCCGCTATAACAAATATTGATACTTATATTGGCGAGCTAAATAACGCCATTAAAGCACGGCCTAATTTTAGCAAAGAAAACTGGCTCATCGTAATTGCATCAAATAAAGGGGGCGATTACCCGGTAATACCGGCTTTAATGGATCAAACCTTATATAGTAAACCCTTGTTAAATGGCTTTGTTATCCTTTATAACCCTAATTTCAAATCTACCATTTATAACAAACCTGCTAATTTAAATTCATTACCCTATACAGGCAGTTACGGAAAATTAAATGGCGATACCATTGCCAGTGTTGATGCCACCAAATCGAACCTCTATAATTTTGGTACAACGGGAGAGTATACGGTAGAGTTTAAATTAAAAGTTCAATCGTTTGGAACTTTAAACGCGCCTATATTCTTTAAAACCTCCAGTCCGGCCAACGCATCCACTGGCTGGTGGATTATCCACAACGGATCGAACGGTACATGGAGATTGGGTGGTTTGGCTTCTGCCGCAATATCTACTCCAACTACCAAAGCCATGGAAGTTAACCAATGGTATCATATTGGCTTTAAGATCTACTTTGTGGGTACCGTGAGGTATGTACAGATGTATCAGGATGGCGATCCAATTGGTTCTCCAACCGTAATAACGGGTAGGAGTGTAAACAATAGCGAACCTTTAGTTGCCGGTTACCGTTCGGGTTATGGCAATAGTGCAACGCAGTTTATAACCGACATCAGGATTTTTAATGCCGCCGTTCCCGACGCCGTTATAAAAGATTTTGCCTGTCAGGTGCTTTTAGATAGCAGACACCCCAACTATAACAATTTAATCGGTTACTGGCCGGCACTCGATGGCGCTGGTACCTTAATTAAAGACCAGAGTAAATCGAAAAATGATTTTGTTTTCCAAAAATCTACCCAATGGACAAGTTTCGAAGATTACGACAGTAAATTCTGCATCAAGCCAACACCAGAACTGTACAAAATAGTACCAAGAGGTATCGATATACCACGATTTATTTTAGGCTGGCTGAACATAAATGCAACGGGTTTTAACCTCGACGGAAAAGTTTGGACACCGATTTACACTAATATTATAAAATAACTGAGCCATGAGAAGTAAAAAAATAATAGGCTTAACCTCAGCTTTTGCAGTTCTTTTGCTGCTTACTCAATCCTGTAAAAAGAATTATGGCTACTCTTTTGAAGATGGCTATAGCAAAACTGAAGTAATAGATACTTTTGGAAACCAGGATCTGGATACCTCCAAATATAAAGTTGATAGAACGCAGTTTAATTTAGCCAGGGTTTTTCCAGGCTTGGTATCGATCTCAGAGCCACGGATCAAAGATACCAGGGTAACGCTCGACTTTGATTTTGTATATGCCAATAATGCCAACCTCAGGATTTCTGTACCACCGCAAGGCTGGTTTAGTACGGGGATGTATGCACCTGCCGGCGAACTCATCCAAATCGATGTTCCGGCGGGCGAATATGGAATGATTGCCCAAATAGGGGCGTGGGACGATGATTTAACCAGTATAACCACAAAGTTAAGAGCACCGGTTATTTATACGCGCCATAACCTTGCACCAGGCAAAAACCTGATCCGCAATTTATACGGTGGCCAGGTTTATATCATTCCGCCAAGAGCGCTAGGTAGGAAAATCGATTTTTATTTCACCGGAACGGTTAAATCGCCTGATTTTGTGCTGGGCGAAACTACAGATGAAGAGTGGAAAGCCATGATCGCCAAAACAACAGTTCCCTTTTTCGAACTGCGTGGCAAACGGATCATTTTTACTTTGCCGGTGTCGCGTCTGGCTAAATTCCCAATTGCCAGCCCAACCGCTTTAATGCAAACCTGGGATGAGCAGATTTTACACTGCTACTGGGAATGGTATGGTTTATCAGAAAATGCGGCCGATGCACGAGACTTAAACCCCATGCTGCCCTGGCGTATTGTACACGATATACAACCTTCAGTTGGGGCGCAGCATAGCGGTTACCCGGTGGTAGCCATGGCCAACGATAATTATTTTGCACAGGCCGTAACATTAAGCGGGGTTATAGGCCAAAACTGGGGTACTTATCACGAGCTGGGGCACAACATGCAGATGAATAATACCTGGAACTTTGATGGTAACGGCGAGGTTTCGAATAACATCTTCTCTTTAATGGTAACCAAGTACCATGGTTACAAGCACAGTAATTATAAACGCATGATGACTGCTGCATTGGCCTTTGTAACGCCAACCGGTACCAAATCATATGCTAATGCATCAGAAGATGCCAAACTAGGCATGTTTATCCAGTTGATGGAACGTTATGGGTATAGTTTTATCACCTATCTCGCTACCGAAGCCAGGCACGCAAGGTTTACCTCCAATAACAATCAGGATAAGATCGATTTCTTTTACGAACGTTTATCCGAGTTCGCCAAAACCGATATGGAACCTTTTTTAACCAAGTGGGGCATAACGGTAAGTGCAGTTTCTAAAGCTAAAATTCAGGCAAAATATCCATTGCTTACCGAAACCGTATGGTTATCCAACCCAAGTTAATTATTCAAAAAGATATTAAATAAACCAACAATGAAGAATTATTCACTTTGTTTAAAAAAATACAGCGTACTGATAATGCTGCTGTTGTGTGCCGTTATTTTTGGTTGTAAAAAATATTATGATCCACCGGCTGTTTTTGAGAAACAGGAGATTGTTTCGGTTAAAAAAAGAAAGGTCTTGTTAATTGGTATTGATGGTGCTACAGGAGAGGATGTGAAAAAAATTATGCCTCCAATTATTTCTTCCATATTGCCCACCAGTAAATATTCGTGGCAGAGCAGAAGCGATGCCCCGGTTAGCGATGCGGGAACCTGGAAAAATATCATGACCGGGATAGCAACCATCCACAAAATACAGGATAGTACCTTTATCGTTCCCGAAAGTGCCAGTGAGCACGATGCGGTTGTAGAGTATCCCTCGTTAATTGAACGTTTGCAGGCTACCCCTAAAATGAGGTATTCGGTAGCGGTTTCACCCTGGAAAACTTTGGTTGATCGTTTACTCCTTTATGCTGATGAGCCGATTGCGGTTGCCAACGATGCCGCTGCGGCCGATACGGCGGTTAAGAAAATAGGCATCAATAAAGCCGATTTAATAGTGGTCAACTTTAATCAGGTTAACCAGGCTGGTCTTAAATATGGCTACGCTGCCGATGTACCAGAATATAAAGCTGCGGTAACACAGGTAGATACTTACATTGGTAAATTATTAGATGCCGTTAAAGCCAGAAAAACATATGCCAATGAAGAATGGTTAGTGGTAATTACCTCTAATCATGGCGGGGTGAACAAAGGTTTTACCAGCCAGACAGAGCGGGAGCGTAACTCGTTTAATATTTACTATAACCCGGCTTTTAAAAAGGTAGAAATAGATAATGTGCCTTTAACTGATGCCTTTTTATTTCCGGCAGCTAAGGCCGCTACCGATGCAAAAGCCACACTTGCGGCAGCTAATTCTAGCATTTATGAAATAGGGGCATCGGGCGATAAAACCATCCAGTTCAGAGCCTTTGTTAAATCCAGTTCTTCATCTAACGGGCAGAATTTTGTATTGTTCTCCAAATCAAATGCTTCGTATGGTACAGTAAACGGATGGAATTTTATGGTACAGGTTAATGCCGATGGTAGCCGGAAATTCAGAGTAACGATGGGTTATAACTCATCTACCTTCTTTTTTATATATGCCCCTGCTAATTTTGATTTAAACAAGTGGTATTCGTTAACCTTAAAAATTTATACCAGTGCAGGTAAAAGAATGGCTGTATTGTATGTAGATGGTGTAGCTGGCGATGCTGTTGATATCTCGGGCAGAACTATAGGCAACAGTGCTTACGATTTGTTTCTCGGCAATTTAAGTATCACAACAACTGCGGCTGTAGCTTCGGGATCATTTGCTGTGAACGATATTGCCTTTTACAATAAAGCTCTTTCTGATAGCGAGATCAGCGATTTTACCTGTAGTAGCAGCGTGACCCTATCTGATCCCAATTTGATTGGCTATTGGCCATGTAAACAGGTAGATGGCGACAAAATGCTTAACCAGGCACCTACAGCTTTAGGAAAAGACCTAACTATAGCCGGAAAAGGTGGTTTATGGAATTCTTTTGAAAGAAAGGTTTGCAATGCCACAGCGCCGTCAGGCAATACCATCATGGCGGTTTCCAATTCTGATATCGCTTCGCAGATTATTTATTGGTTCGGGGTTAATGTAGAAGATTCATGGAAGTTAAATGGAAAATCGTGGCTCAAGCTCTATGAAGTGGAATTTTATAAACCGTAAATCAATAATAGATTTTAAATCATAAATATTGATGGATCTGCATCCTTTTAAGGTATACAGGTTCATCACTACTAAAAATATGTATATGAAACACAAATACTATATCATCATCGTAAGTATTGCCCTGTGCTTTGCTGCCTGTAAAAAGTTTGCCACTGAAGCACTAAACGATACCACCACAGAAAAGGTATCACTAAAAGTGAAGGTAATGAACGATAGGGACAATAAGCTGGAGCCGGGCGTTAAAATATTAATCAGCCGTAAAATAAGCTCAAGTTCGGTATTTCAGGTGATAGATACGGTGCGTACTAATGCGCAGGGTGAATTTACTTATAGTGTACCTTATCCAAACTTGTTCAAGGCTGAAGTCGATACCGCATTTTACAAGTACGATTCAAAAGAACTGCTAATACAGAATGCCACAAATGGAGAAGTTATTTTACATACAAAACCTAAATTTGGTATGTCGACCGTTGATATCAGCATATTGGACAGCGCCTCATCGGCGGCTATCGGCAATTTTTTAGTTAATGTAAGCTACCGAAAAATAGGTACAGGCACGTTTATCGATAACGGATCAGAAAGGACAAATGCAAGCGGAAAACTCTTGCTTTCTTTACCTTATCCAACAGAGGTTAAAGTGAAAATTGGTAATACAACCGATTACAGGGCAGATTCTGTTTCCGTTAACTTAATAGACGAGAATAGTGTTAGCACCCAATTAAAGGTTTCTACTGCAAGCTTGTTTGTTTTTAATGCCGCAGATGCATTGGATAAGCAATATGTAAGCAATACCAGTTTTAGCGTTTATGTTAAAAAGCCAAATGAAACAACGTTTACGCTATTAAATAATATCACTACCGATATAGCGGGTAATTTCTCTGTGGTGGTGCCTCATCCTTCACAGGTAAAAGTAGAAATGCTCAACAATAAATATTTTGTTAATTATTCTGCTGTATCTGATATTCCCACCTATGCTACTGTACAGCAAAAGGCAACACTGAATCTTAAATCTCCAGCTTTTACAACACCTGTATTAACCAATTTACAATCTACAGAACTTGCATTAAATAATGGATTATCATTAAACGGCCCTCAGGATATGACCACTGATGCCAAGGGTAATTTATTCATTTCTGACGCAGGAAATAATAGGATTATTAAAGTAGACAATACAGGTAATGCAACCGTTTTAGCCGGTAATGGTACTGCCGGAACCGTAGATGGTGCCGGTGATGTAGCACAGTTTAATGCTCCTTATGGCATTAGGTGTGGTACAGACGGCTCACTATACGTAGCGGATGATACCAGGCATGTGATCAGAAAAATAGTGATTTCAGCAGATGGAAAAGCAATTGTGAGTACCATTGCAGGGATTGCAAATTCGAGCGGTACCACTGATGGAGCAGGAACTGTTGCAAAATTTAACCGCCCGGCGGGTTTAGCCCTAGATAAAGCCAATAGATATTTATATGTAGCGGAGTGGGGTGGTAATAAAGTGCGTAAAGTAGACCTATTAACCAATATAGTTTCTACCGTTGCAGGTTCTGGAACAAGTACAGTATTAGGTGGGACAGGTACAGCTGCTGCTTTTCAGATTCCGTGGGGCGTGGCCTTAACAGATGACGAAACCTCATTATATGTAGCCAGCTGGAATGGCAGTTCGATAAGTAAAATAAATCTATCAAACAGTTTCGTAACGATATTACGAAAAGGAGCAACTACGAACTTTAGTTCACCACGGGGAATATATGTTGCAGGAGGAAAATTGTTTATCGCCAATACCGGTAATCACACCTTTTCGGTAATCAATAATGAGGTAGAAACCAATACCACCTTTAGTTTGCTGATGGGCGCCACCACCTCGGGTAATGCCATCGGTTCGGCTACAGCTACACGCTTTAATGGTCCTGTAGGTATTTGGTATGATAAATATGCAGGTAAGTTTTATATAGCCGATACCGGTAACAATAAAATAAAGGTAATCAGTCCCAATTAAATTAATACCTCCAGGTATTAACCCAGTGCCTGGAGGTTAACAACACCTTTGTTTTCAAAAAGAACGATCGATTGCACAAAACATGATCAGTGAAATAGATTGATGTAAAATTAACTGTAAAAAGGTGGTTGATTTCGGATTTTCTACCCTATCATTTCCGATTTTCACCTCTTTTAAGCTCGTAAAAGCACAAATTTGCCGCAACCAACATCAAAAGCCTATGTTAAGGCTTAACACAAAATGAATTATACAAATTTACCTAACCTATGAAGAAATTATTGTTCGTCATATGTTTTCTGGCTACAGCAGTAATTGCTCAAGCACAAAGGGCAGCTGATGAAAAAAAAGCAATGAAAAACCTGCTCGACAAGCAGTTTGAATTTGCACAGAAACAATATCAGTTATTGGCCAAAAACACACCGGCAGACCGTATGCCGAAAACCTATTATGCAAAAAATAATAAGCTGGAAACCAGCGATACCAAATGGTGGTGCAGTGGTTTTTACCCAGGTTCGCTACTTTATATTTACGAATACACCAAAGATTCCGGCACTTTAAAAGAGGCAGAAAAACGCCTTGCTGTACTAGAGAAGGAGAAACATTATACCGGAAACCATGATTTAGGCTTCATGATGTTCTGTAGTTTCGGCAATGCCTACCGCATTACAGGTAATGCGCGATATAAACCAACTATCGATACAGCTGCAGCCTCGCTTGCCACGCGATACCGCCCGGCTGCTAAAGTAATCCAATCGTGGAATAGTAGTAAACAATGGAAGGGCCCTGTTATTATTGATAATATGATGAATCTGGAGTTGCTGGCATGGGTGTCCGATCATGGTGGCGATCCGAAATACAAGAAAATTGCCATCAATCATGCTGATACTTCACTTAAAAACCATTTCAGATCAGATTATAGTTCCTACCATGTAGTGGATTATGATATGACTACGGGCAAAGTACTAAAGAGAGGTACTGCCCAGGGGGCATCCGACGAGTCGGCCTGGAGCCGTGGGCAGGGCTGGGGATTATACGGTTATACCATGATGTACCGTTTTACCAAGAACAAACATTATCTTAATCAGGCAAAAAACATCGCCAAATTTATCATCAATCATCCGAATATGCCTGCCGATCAGGTTCCGTATTGGGACTTTAACGCACCGAACATTCCTGATACTTATCGCGATGCTTCTGCCGCTGCAGTTATTGCCTCTGGTTTGTTAGAACTAGGACAGTACGCAACAAAAAGCGAGCGAAAATTATATGTAGGCGAAGCAAAAAAAATGATCATTTCACTTTCATCTGATGCGTATAGTGCAAAACCGGGCGAAAATGGTGGTTTTTTACTGATGCACAGTACAGGGGCCTTACCCCTGAAATCAGAAGTCGACGTTCCGCTTAGCTACGCCGATTATTACTATCTCGAGGCGCTGATGCGCTATAAAAACTGGTACTTATAACACACAAAAAATGGAAAGAAGAAAATTTATAGGCGCGTTGTCATTAACCGGAGTATTTGGGCTGTTTAATCCTAACGAAGTTTTATCTGCTACAAAAACTAATAACAATACAAGCGCTCAATCAAAAAACGACAGAGAATATTGGTATAAACTGCTGTATAAAATTGCCAGCCCCGTTGTTTCCAATTTAGCCAATGGAACCCTGATTAAGAATATGCCAGTGGTAACGGCGCCGAAATTCGACTCCAGAACACCTGCTGTATCGTATTTGGAGGCTGTTGGCCGTACCTATGCCGGAATTGCACCCTGGCTTTCGCTACCTGATGATACCACAGCCGAAGGTGTTTTAAGGAATAAATTGAAATTACAAGCCATTCAGGGATTAGATAGCTGTTTTGCGGCAAACAGTCCTGATAAACTAAATTTTAGCAAAGATTATCAGCCGATTGTTGATTCGGCCTACCTGGCACAAACCTTTTTAAGGGCACCTAAAGCTTTATGGGAACCTTTAAAGCCCGAAACAAAGCGCGAAATTATTGCTTCGTTTAAATCATTGAGGAACAGAAAACCCTTTAAAAATAACTGGTTGTTGTTTGGCTCTATTACCGAAGCCTTTTTATTATCGATTGGCGAACCACACGATGAAAGCCGCTTAAATGAGGGGGTAGATACTTTAAACGCATGGTATAAAGGAGACGGCTGGTACGGTGATGGCGTAAACATGGCTTTTGATTATTACAACTCTTTTGTAATCCACCCGATGATGGTGGATACGCTGGCTGTTATGCTCGATAAAAAACTAATCAAAAAAGAACGCTACGATCTTGCTGTAAAAAGGATGCAGCGTTACGTAGTAGGGCAAGAACGTATGATTTCTCCTGAAGGAACCTATCCACCAATCGGACGTTCAATTACCTATAGAACCGGCGCTTTCCAGGCTTTGAGTCAGATTGCCTTAATGCATAAGTTACCAGCAACCATTCAGCCAGCCCAGGTACGTTCGGCCCTAACTAAAGTTAAACAGAACATATACGGTACACCTGGAACTTTTGATGCAAAAGGATGGTTACAGCTTGGGTTTTGCGGGCATGATCCTGAAATAGCAGACTATTATACCTCTACAGGCAGTTTGTACATGGCTACACTATCGTTCCTTCCTTTGGGTTTACCGGCTACCGACGAGTTTTGGGCCGCAGCCCCGGCAGAATGGACATCAAAAAAAGCCTGGGCAGCAAAACCGTTCTCCAAAGATTATCATGTAGATTTTTAACCTAGAAAAAAGGAGGCTGTATCTGAAAGTTAAATTCGATTCAACTTGTTAAGTTAAGCTTCTTGATGAATCGGGATTCGGTTCGGAAAAACTAAGGATTGGGACGGGTTTGGTTCGGAGTTGGTTCGGACTTACAACAGCGTTGTGACAATTATATCCGAACCAACTATGTTTTAAATCCCTGTTAAATTTGTTGAAATAGTATATTGATTACAATTCTTTTTTTATCTTAGTGTTAATCATCCCATAATTTTTAAAATTATGGCAATATTTAAACAAGGAATCAACGGTGGTTTCACCGGGAAAGTTGGGAGCGTAATAGGCTATCAGCTAAATGGACAATGGGTAATGAAAGCTTTACCTAAATCCAGTGTAAAAAACAAAAAAGGAACAGCCCAACAAAAGCTTTGCAGGTTTGGTTTTACCAGGATGCAGCATTTCCTTAAACCCTTAATCAGCTTCATTAGGGTAGGGTACAATCTCGAATCTAAACTGAGGATGATGACTGCGCATAATGCAGCCAAGTCGTACAATATGCGCAATGCATTGGATGCGGATGGTGAAATTGATTATGCAAAGGTATGTCTAACCTTTGGGAGTTTGTTGGGGGCAGAAAAGCCCAGCGTAGTTAAAGACGATGTGGGCCTTCATTTCAGCTGGGAAAATAATACAGCTAATAACTCGATTAGGGAAACAGATCAGGTGATGGTAGTTGCCTATAATGTTAAAGCTCAGCGGACCTATTTTAAACTCAGTGGCGCAAGAAGGATTGATGGCATGGAGACTATTGAAATCCCCACATTTGAAAAAGACAATGAACTGCATACCTGGATTTCATTTATTTCAGATGACAGGCAGGCTATTGCAATGAGTAGCTATACAGGGCATATTATCATTTAAGATAGCGGTAACCAGCTGTACTCCATTAAAATATTATCAAGGCAATCTTTATGATTGATAATGCTGAGAAACCAGTTTATTTACGTCACTAAACGCTATATGAGCGCACAGAATAACCATTGTTGAGGGATTGATCGTTACACACTATTGGAAGATACTTTTGGCTTGGTAAAGGCTTTGGATAACAGATTGGAAAAAACACAATCTATTGATCGCGCTCCATCAAAAGCAGATTGTTAATTAATTCTGATCAGCAGTTTGTTTTAGGGGCTTCTGAAATTGGAGGTATGGGGTCAATCAATTTGGTTTACGCAAGATATATTGTTTGATTTTTATAAATTTACAGCATGAAACAAGCAGAGACCGTTATCGATTTTTACAACAGGCTGCCAGACCATGCTCCTACAGATGTTCCGCTCGATAATGCTGGCATTGGCCACATAAACGTGTTCACAAGAGATAGCTGTGCGGTAGTAAGTCCGTACAGTCGCCGCGATTTTTATAAGGTTTCTCTCATTATTGGTAAAGGAAAGATCTATTATGCGGATAAGTGGATACAGATTGACCGACCTGCGCTGCTGTTTTCGAACCCTATTGTGCCTTATTCCTGGGAAGCAGACTCAGGTCAGCAGTCGGGCTGGTATTGTCTTTTTACCGAAGATTTCATTCAGCATAGTGAAAGGGTAAATAACCTGCGGGATTCACCTTTGTTTAAGGTTGGCTGTAACCCGGTGTTTTTTCCGGATGAAGTTCAATTGCGCGAAATTTCGGCCATATTCCAAAAGATGCAGGCAGAAATGTGCTCAACTTATCCGCATAAGTATGATGTACTGCGTAGCTATTTGCACCTGTTGATCCATGAGGCGATGAAAAATAATCCGGCCACAAATTTTCATACCTACGCCAATGCCTCTTCAAGGGTTTCTGCCTTATTTCTTGAACTGCTGGAAAGACAGTTTCCAATAGATTCTCCTACGCTTGTACTCAAACTGAAAAACCCAGCCGATTATGCCGACGCTTTATCCGTACACATCAATCACCTCAACCGTTCTGTAAAAGAGGTTACCGGTAAAACCACAACCGCTCATATCGCTGCCCGGATTGTTAAAGAGGCTAAGGCCCTATTGCAGCATACCGACTGGAATATCGGTGATGTTGCCTACAGCCTTGGCTTCGAATACCCTTCATATTTTACACTGTTCTTTAAAAAACACACCGGTTCAGCACCTACTAAATTAAGAGAGACTGTTTGAATATTATAACGATCTGTTTGATGCTTATAAGTCGCGGTTTTGCTTTCTTGTCTACATTTGAGTAAACAAAATCTTATCAAAATGAAATATAGAAATTTAGGGACTACCAACGAAAAACTGTCTGCACTTGGCCTAGGCTGCATGGGCATGAGTTTTGCGTATGGGCCTACAGACGACAAAGAAAGTTTAGCGACTCTTGAAAAAGCACTTGATCTTGGGATCAATTTTTGGGATACAGCCGATATGTATGCAAACGGAGCAAATGAGGAACTCATTTCTAAGGTACTCGTTCCTAACCGTAACAAGGTATTTATTGCAACAAAATTTGGGTTCCGTTTTAAAGATGGAATTGCCGGCCCCAGCAGCGCAACGGGAACCTATTTTGATGGTTCTCCCGCCTGGATGAAAGTTGCCGTTGAACAGAGCCTGAAACGATTGAGAATCGATACCATAGACCTCTACTATGCCCATCGGGTTGACCCAAACATTCCGATTGAAGAAACCGTTGGCGCTATGGCCGATCTGGTAAGGGAGGGAAAGGTCCGCTATCTCGGACTTAGTGAGGCTTCTGTTACTTCTTTACGCAAAGCACATGCCGAGCATCCGATTGCTGCGCTGCAAAGTGAGTACTCGTTGCTTACAAGGGATGTGGAAAATGGAATATTGCAGACTACCCGTGAACTTGGCATTTCACTTGTGCCTTATTCTCCGCTGGCGCGGGGGCTGGTTACCAATACACTCGATGTGAACATCCTGGCCGACGATGATTTTAGAAGAACCCTGCCGCGTTACCAGCAGGAGAATATTACCGGAAACAATAGGCTCATAGCTGAATTTGCTGCACTGGCAGGTACCAAGGGCTGCACGCCTGCACAGCTTGCCCTGGCATGGGTGCTGGCGCAGGGCGACGATATTATACCGATTCCAGGCACGAAAAAAAGAAAATACCTGGAAGATAATGTAGGTGCGATTGAAGTTAAGCTAACAGGTGATGACCTTACAGCAATTGATGAGCTGATCAGGCGATATCCTATCACTGGCGAGCGCTATAGTGAAGGAGCAATGAAGATGGTTAACCACTAACGGACCTTCTATAATAAGCTATATTTGGTGGAGATATTGGCCTAAGCCAAACCTAAAAGGATAACCAGGAGAAATCGGGGTATATCCTTACAAGGCTAACTATAAGAGCCTGTTTATTTTTTAATAAAAATAATTGCTATGTCAGACTGAGCCTGTCGAAGACCCTTGTTTTTTATACCAAGAAAGCACTTCGACAAGCTACCATTGACGTTATTTGCAAATCATTATTAATCAAAACTTTAGCTGCTTTAGTATTTCCATCCAGCTAGGCCATAGCACGATATCCCCGTTCTGCTTAAATCCGGCCTAACAAATTTTTC